>Ga0265297_10000991_pt1 | contig 72359 bp, 54 predicted proteins | sample Munlanlwell13791_FD_192502 | JGI IMG/M metagenome (GOLD analysis project Ga0265297, IMG submission 192502) | Leachate microbial communities from a municipal landfill in Southern Ontario, Canada - Leachate well 137-91 | ecosystem: Engineered > Solid waste > Landfill > Unclassified | place...
CGGAGCAGAAGAATATGCAGCCACTATTGAAGCTAAGATATCTCCTTTGTTGAATTAAAGCCTAAACAGGTTTTAATTCAACAGTGAAATGTCTCATTATAGGAAGTTGTTTAACTACCTTATATCCTTTTGTTATAGTTTCACGTCTATCGTAAACATTTTTTAATGCTGCTGCAACATAATCCATATGATTATTGGTATACACACGGCGTGGAATTGCCAAACGTAATAATTCCAATGCTGGATATCTGTTTTCTCTGGTAATAGGATCCCTGTCAGCCAAGAGAGCGCCAATTTCCACCCCCCTGATTCCAGCTTCAAGATAGAGCTCTATACCCAAAGTCTGGGCAATAAATTCTTCTTTTGGAACATGAGTAAGTATCTTTTTTGCATCAACAAAAATTGCATGACCTCCAGCAGGCCTCTGATAAGGTATTCCGTATTCGTCAAGCTTCTTCCCCAAATATTCTATCTGTTTTACTCTTGTTTCAAGATATTCAAAATCAGTACCTTCTTTTAACCCCTGAGCCAAAGCACTCATGTCTCTTCCTGCCATTCCTCCGTAGGTAATAAACCCTTCATACATGATATTAAACATTTGACATTTTTCCCAATCCTCTCTCTTTCTAAAGGCAATAAAACCTCCAATATTTACTATTGCGTCCTTCTTTGAAGACATTGTCATTACATCACCATAAGAAAACATTTCTTTGCATATCTGATGGATGCTCTTATCCTTATACTCTTTTTCTCTGGTTTTAATAAAGTAAGCATTTTCAGCAAACCTGGCTGAATCAAACATCAATCTGACACCGTATTTCTTTGCCAATTTTGAAATACCCTTTATATTTTCCATAGAAACCGGCTGTCCTCCTGCAGTGTTGTTAGTAATAGTTACTACAATTGCAGGAATTTTTTCTACAGGATATTTTTTCAGAACATCTTCTAATTTTCCCAAATCCATATTTCCTTTAAAAGGAATTTCTAGATCGGTATCTTTTGCCTCATCTATTGTACAATCAATAGCAACTGCCTTTCTAAACTCAATGTGACCTTTTGTTGTATCAAAGTGAGAATTACCAGGTAAAATGTCGCCTTCCTTTATAATCGCAGAAAACAGGACATTTTCAGCCGCTCTACCTTGATGGGTTGGAAGAAAATACGGAAATCCGGTTATGTCTGTTATTCTCTCTTTTAAATCATAATACGACCTTGCCCCTGCATAACTTTCATCTCCCTCCATAATTGCTGCCCATTGTTTATCACTCATAGCACCAGTACCGGAATCTGTCAGTAAATCAATAAAAACATAATCGCTTTTAAGATTAAATAAATTATACGAAGCTTCTTTTATCCATTTTTCTCTCTCTTGACGAGTACTTTTGGTCAAGGTTTCAACCATCTTTATCTTGTAAGATTCAGCAAAAGGTAGTTCCATTTTTCTTTTTTTTAATTAATTATACAAAGTTATAAAAAATAAGAGCAACACTGAGTATTGCTCTTATTTTTTATAATTTATTTAAGATCTACTTATTTATTTTTCATTGCAAGCTTCTTTTCCTTACGAATATTCAAATCATACATAACAGGCGTACCAATAAATATTGAAGCATAAGTACCAACAATGACACCAATTATCAAAGCTACCGCAAATCCTCTGATTACTTCACCACCAAATATTGCTATCGCTATCAATACAACCAATGTTGTAGTTGATGTATTTATGGTTCTAGATAATGTACTGTTTAGTGCCTCATTTACATTTTGGAACAATGGACGTTTAGGATACAATGTTTTATATTCGCGGATACGGTCAAAAATAACCACATTATCATTGATTGAATATCCAATAATTGTCAGTACCGCCGCTATAAATGTCTGGTCTACATCCAATGAGAACGGAAGTATTCCGGAAAACAAGGAGAAGAATCCTACGACTATTATGGTATTATGTATAAGAGAAGCTACTCCACCAAGTCCCCATGTCCAGTTTGTGAATCTTATAGCAAGATATATAAAAACAGCTATCCATGCCAATATTACAGCAAGAATTGCATCTCTCTGTATTTCACTCGCCACTGCAGCGTCTACCCTATCTGAACTGACAATACCATTTGGATTATCTAAAGTAGAAGTGAATTGTGCAAGAGACAAAGGAGTTACATAGAACCCCTTCAGGGCATCATATATCATACCTTCAATCTTCTTATCTGTTTCAGAAGATTCATCCTTAACCAAATATTTTGTTGTAATCTTCATCTGGCTTGCTCCACCAAATTGCTTAACTTCAGCTGCTTCTCCAAATTCGTTCATAGTAGCCGCTCTTATTTCTTCAGGAGTAACAGGAGTATCAAATCTTACCACGTATGTTCTACCTCCTGTAAAATCGACACCAAAAGAAAACCCTTTAGTAAAACATGAAACAATACAAATTAAACAAACAATACTTGAAACAAGATATGTCCATTTTCTCTTTCCAAGGAAATTAACCTTTGTATGTTGCAAGAAATTTCTTGTAACAGATGAATCAAACGTTATACCTTTATTTTTCTTTAGTCTTGCTTCAAACAATAATCTTGTTATGAAAATTGAGGTAGTTACTGAAGTTACTATACCTATTATCAATACAACGGCAAAACCTCTTACAGGACCAGAACCAAATATAAACAAAATAAAACCAGTAATTATAGTTGTAATATTTCCGTCAATAATTGCTGAATATGCATTTTTATAACCATCTGATATCGATAGACGAAGTGCCTTACCTGCTCTCAATTCCTCTTTTATACGTTCGTATATAATTACATTGGCATCAACGGCCATCCCCATGGTAAGTACCAATCCGGCAATACCAGGCAATGTTAATACAGCTCCGAATGAAACTAGAGCTCCGAACAAGAATAATACGTTACACAACAAAGCCACGTCGGAGTAAATACCGGCACGTTTATAAAATAATATCATATAAATCAAAACCAACAAAAAGGCTATTGCAAATGAAAACATACCCGATTTGATGGAAGCACTACCTAAAGAAGGCCCAACAACCTGTTCCTGAACTATTCTTGCAGGAGTTGAAAGTTTACCTGATTTTAACACTGTAGATAAGTCAGTTGCCTCTTCCTGAGTAAAATTACCGGTAATCTGAGAACTACCACCTGATATTTTTGTAGAGACATTAGGGTAAGAATAAACTGACCCATCCATTACTATAGCAATTTGTCTTCCTATACTTTGCTCAGTAATTATCTCCCATTTTGCAGCTCCGGAACTACTCATTGTCATATCAACTTCAGCCGCTGCAGTAGTACTATTATAATTTACCCTTGATGATGTAATTGCACTTCCGTCCAAAACAGCACCTTTCCCGGCTATACTTTTTAAAGCAACAAGTTCATAATATGTATCAACAGGAACCCCATTCATTTTTGCAGGTTTGAAAGACCAGACAGGAACGAAATCTCCAGGAAAAACAACATTTGATACTTTTAGAAAATTATTGATTGCAGCCGTATCACGATAATGAGCTAATCCTAAACAGGCACTATTATTTCCAAGGGGTTGTAATTTTGAGAATAAAGGATTCTGTTGCGCATATAGATCACGCATTGCAGAAGAATCTTGTTTAGAAAGTTTTTCTGAAAGCTCATCTTCAATTGTTTTTCCTTCAGTACTCTTTTCGGAAATATTATCTGAAGGAGCTTTATCCTTCTGTTTTGTTGCCTCCATTTGAAGCTTTATTTCTTCATTAACTTCTTGAAGATATGGGGCAATTTCTTGATAAGTATATGTTTGCCAAAATTCCAAAGATGCAGTTCCTTGAAGAAGTTTTCTTACTCTTTCCGGTTCTTTTATACCAGGAAGTTCAACCAAGATACGTCCTGTTCTTGCTATCTTTTGAATATTAGGTTGTGAAACACCAAATTGATTTATACGCCTTTCAATAACAGAATATGAATTGTTGATTGCACTTTCTGCCTCTTTGTGAAGAAGAGATATTATCTCATCATTTGTTGCTTTGGTCTTATTCTCAACATCACCACTTAACTTATTAAGGTCAATGTCAAAAGACATTCTTTGATTAGGTGCAACTTCCGACCATGCTTCAGAAAAAAGGGTAATGAAGTCAGTATGAGTTTCTGCCGCTCTGGTTTTAGCTAAAGCAATTGCTTTCTCGAACTCAGGAGTTGTTTTTTCACGTGCACATGAACGTACAAGCTCTGACAAATCAAGCTGGAGCATTACATTCATACCTCCTTTTAAGTCCAAACCAAGGTTTATTTCTTTTTCCTTTACATCCTTGTATGTATATGAAAAATATACCTTCTCTGAAGAAACAGAATCCAAATAAGTTTTTCGCGTTTCAGTTCTGATCGAATCGAGATAAAAGGCTTTATCCAAATCAGAAATATTACTGAATGAAGGCTTTTGTTGCTCTGCTGCAATCATTTTTTCAGCGTATGCTGCAGCTTTCTTTTCTTGCCTGAATGTGGCCACCGTAAACGATAGTTGGAAGATACAGGCCAGCCCGATTAAAATTGCCACAAAACGTATGGCACCTTTACTTTGCATGTAGTTTTATTTTTAAATTTATTATTTTACCTCGAAAATAGGGTGCAAAATTACAATTTTTTCTTAATATATAAAGTATTTCCTACTTTTGTTTCACTTTTTGCACTATTTTATGAATGTATTTCTTAGATATCTCCTTGTTTTAAGTCTCTTTCTTTTCTCATTTTCTCTATCCGCTCAGAGTATTGATGAGAATTTAAAGAAGGCTGAATCATACCATAACAATTATGACTTTGAATCAGCAATAAAAATATATAATTCTATTCTTGAGAACATTACTGACTCCCTGAAAAAAATTGATATTATAGAAAAAATAGTTCAATGTGAAAATGGGTTAAATATGTTGCAATATACAACTTCTCCAAAAGTAATATCAACTAAAACTGTTTCAAAAAACGATTTTTTTCTCTATTACAGCCATCTTAAAGATAAATCATGGATTAAAAATCCAAATAGTTTAGTGAAAGAAGGAGGACATTACTATTACTCATCCGTCTTTTTCCCTTCAGATGCAGAACAAGTCTTTTTTTCGGCACAAGACGACAGTGGTTCCTGGAATATTTATAATACAAAACTACAAGGAGACTCACTGTGGACTGTACCACAACTTATTAATGAAAACCTCACCTCACCTGAAGACGACATTTTTCCTATTTTGAGTCAAAATGGAAAAGAACTTTATTTTTCTTCAAAAGGGCTTTTCGGGATGGGAGGATACGATATATTTGTAAGCAAATGGGATGATACTATTAATGATTGGGGCATACCTGAAAATCTCGGGTTTCCATACTCTTCTCCTTACGATGATTTACTATTCTCAAATACTCCTGATAACTCTTTTTCAGTTTTTGCTTCAAATCGAGACTGTTCAAGAGACAGTCTGAAAATATACGTTCTGGAATTTGAAAACCTTCCTATGAAAAAAGGAATAGAATCAATCGAAAAAGCAAGGGAAATTGCAAAACTAATTCCAGTTTCTACTTCAAACTCAGAAGAAGAAACTTCTTCTGAGAAAAAAAATAATCCATCTGACTCTCTTTTTTTAAAATATACTACTCTCCTTTCAAACTTAAGAGGTATGCAGGATTCTCTTGTTATTTTACAAAAAGAACAGGGAGAAACCAGATCCCTATATAATTCAACAATCAGTGAATCCGATTTAAAACTAATTGAGAAAAAGCTGTTAACAGGAGAAAACAAAGCAATAGAGATTCAATCAAGAATAGGAGAAATATCTGTCTTGATTCAAGAACTTGAGATGGATTTTCTTATGAAGGGAGTTATTATTAATTTGGAAGATATTTCTGATTCCAAAGAAAAAAAAGAAGAAATTGCCCCGCAATATGTCTTCAAAAAAAATCAATTAGGCAAACTACCGGATATTTCTGTTGAGGTACCTGTAGAAAAGTTTGATTACTCCTTCAAAATATTGGATAAAGCTGTTTTTGCTATAAATAATACTCTGCCTGATACTCTTATATATCAGATTCAATTATTTGTTTCCTCATACAAAGCAAGTATAAAACAACTTCATGGTTTAAGTCCGGTATTTGAAACACATTTGTCTTCAGGAAAATATTTATATACAGTAGGACTTTTTTATTCATACAAAAAGGTTCTATCACACCTTAATGCCGTAAAAAAAACAGGATTTCCATCATCATATATCATTGCATACAATAACGGAAAAAGTATTTCGGTACAAAAAGCACGCTCATTAGAGAATAATGCTGTTAGCAATAAAAAATTCAGAATAACCCTTGAACAATTTCCTGACGGCATTCCTTCTCCTGTGTTAGCTCTGGTAAAAGAGCACTCCAATAAAGATATTGCAAAAACCATAATTGATGGCAATACCATATACATAATTGCCCCTTTTGACAACAGAAAAGAGGCGGAAACCCTTGCAAATATTCTTATGGGAGAAGGGATTGAAGGAATTAATATTGAAATAATTAATTAAAAACATACAATTATGGCACTTATCATTACACTTATCATTCTGGGCATCATATTGATTATCGCAGAAATACTGATTATACCGGGATTTGCCATCACAGGAATTCTGGGAGTTATTTCTTTAGTCTTTTCCTGCTATTTTGGGTTTCAAACCTATGGGCAATTGGGAGGAGTTATTATTATAGCAATAAATATTATTCTCATTACTTCTTTTGTTGTAATTATCTTAAAAGCTAAAACATGGAAGAAAATTTCATTAAGTACCAATATTGATTCAAAAGTAGATACACAACCGGAAGAAAAAGGCATTAAACCAAAAATGGAAGGAAAGACTATTACCCGCCTTAACCCAATGGGAAGAGCTCGCATTTCCGATATTGATGTTGAAGTAAGATCCATTGACGGTATCATTGATCCCAAAACAGATATAGAAGTCGCTTATATTGAAGAAGAAAAGATATTTGTAAAGAGAAAAGAGTAGAGACTAATCGCTAATATTTTTAATAAATTACCAACTTAAATTTGGTCAATTTGTTTATTTACAATTAAAAACATTTATCTTTAGAAATTAAACCGAATGGTTTATTATTAATATACAGATATATTTAAATATTATGGAAAATATCACGGTACTTTTTATTTGGATAGCAGTCGCAATAGTCGGCTTGATTATCTTACTTTGGTTCTTCCCTGTAACAATGTGGTTTCAAGCCCTCATTTCAGGTGTAAGAATATCTCTTCTACAACTCATTTTAATGCGTTGGAGAAAAGTTCCTCCAGGAACGATTGTGATGGCGATGATTACAGGGACAAAAGCCGGACTAATTCTTAATGCCAATGAATTGGAGGCCCACTATCTTGCAAAAGGCAATGTTCCTAAGGTAGTGAATGCACTAATTTCTGCAGATAAAGCCAATATCGCTTTAGATTTCAAAATGGCAGCAGCTATAGATCTCGCTGGTCGTGACGTTTTTGAAGCTGTTCAACTGTCAGTAAATCCTAAAGTCATAAATACCCCTCCTGTTACTGCGGTAGCAAAAGACGGTATTCAACTTATTGCAAAAGCACGTGTTACTCTCAGAGCAAATATAAAACAATTGGTTGGTGGTGCAGGAGAAGAAACAGTTCTTGCACGTGTAGGAGAAGGTATTGTATCAAGTATAGGTTCCGCTGTTTCACATAAAGAAGTATTAGAAAATCCCGATTCTATATCAAAAGTAGTTCTTAACAAAGGACTTGATGCTGGTACAGCTTTTGAGATTTTATCTATTGATATAGCTGATATAGACATAGGAAAAAACATTGGTGCCGTGCTTCAAATGGATCAGGCAAATGCCGACAAGAATATTGCACAGGCTCGTGCTGAAGAAAAACGTGCCATGGCTGTTGCTTTTGAACAAGAGATGAAAGCAAAGGCTCAGGAAGCACGTGCAAAAGTTATCGAAGCTGAGGCTCAAATTCCTTTGGCTATAGCAGATGCTTTCCGTTCAGGAAATCTTGGCATTATGGATTACTACAAATTCAAAAATATCCAAGCAGATACAGATATGAGAGAGAGTATTTCTAAAAAATAAATGAACTACTAAAATAATCCATTCCAAAAGATTGGGAAACAATAGGGGGAAACTGTGAAGTTTCCCCCTATTGTGCTTTAAAAACACATAGTAATGATTTATGTATTAGTGGAATTATAACAAATTTTTATAAATAAAAAAGCCACACATAAAGTGCAGCTTAAATGGTCTTTGGCGGTGAAAGGGGGATTCGAACCCCCGGTACGGTCACCCGTACGGCAGTTTAGCAAACTGCTGGTTTAAGCCACTCACCCATCTCACCTTGTGACTCCCTTACAGGCGGGAACCTAAAAGGATTGCAAAGATATAGTATTTCTTTTTTTCAGCAAAATTAAATTCCATTAATAATTTTTGCAATTAAAAAAAAGTAGTCTATCTTTGCAGTCCTCTTAAAAAAGAAGGAATTCGGGGTGTGGCGCAGTTGGCTAGCGCACCTGGTTTGGGACCAGGGGGTCCTCCGTTCGAGTCGGAGTACCCCGACATTAATAAAAAGCTTGTAAATTCATATTTGCAAGCTTTTTATTTTGTATTATTAATTTAATTGGACAGTCTCTTCTATTTATTCGGTCAACATTTTTTCTATATCCAACTTTTCTCTCCTACTGTCTTTGCTCTTATTCATTATTTTATACACTACAGGAACCACTATCAATGAAAGGAATGTTGACAGAATCATACCTCCTATAATAACCCATGCCATACCATTACGTAATTCAGCACCGGCTCCTTTAGAAAGGGCAATCGGAAGCATTCCTATTATCGTTGAAAGTGCTGTCATCAATATTGGTCGTGTACGTATATTAACTGCCTGAATAAGTGCCTCATCTATCGTTTTTCCGGTTTTAAGTGCATCATTTGCAAAGTCCACCAACAATATAGCATTCTTTGCCACCAACCCTATCAACATTACCAACCCAAGCATCCCATAAATACTTAGAGGATTGTTTGTGAGAGCTAAAGCCAAAAATGCTCCTAAAATAGAAAGAGGTATTGAAAACATCACCACAAACGGGTCTACCCAGTTGTTGTATAACAAAACCAGAGCAAGATAAACCAATACCAGAGACAGCAACAACGCTTTTATAAGAACAGACATTGAATCACCCATAGATTTCATATCACCAGTAACTTCAAGCCTGGTTCCTTTTGGTTTAGGCATCTTTTCAACTCTTTTTTTAAATTCCTGCGAAACTTTTCCAGGAGAAACTCCAAGTACTTGTGTTCTAATTGTTATAGAATTGTTTCTATTGTATCTTTCCAACCTATTTGGTCCTGTGCCAAGTTTTATTTGAGCAAATTGAGATAGTTTAACAATTTCTCCTTTGGAGTTTACAAATGTCATATTTTCAACATCTTCAACATCTTCTCTATATGATTTATCAGACCTTATATTTATATCATATTCATAATTATTTTGAGTGTATTTCAAAACATCACTACCCTGATAAGCCATCTGCATTGTAAATCCTACATTATCAAGAGACAATCCCATTGCCGACATCTTATCCCTGTCAACTATTACTGTAATTTCCGGAGTACCACTCTCTACCGATAATTGCTGCTGCATAGTACCTGGTATTGACTTCATTACAACCAACGCCTGATCGGCAAAAATCATCAAAGAGTCAAGATCATTTCCTACAATAACATATTCAACAGCTGCCTTTGCGGATTGTCCTGTCAGTCCCACACTGAAAACTTTTACTTTTGCATCTACAAGATATTCTGTCAAAGGATTTTTAATCTTTGTAATATAAAGTTTGGTATCATCTTTCCTTTGGTTGCGCGGAACAAGTTTTACATTTATTTCAGCAATTGATGGTGTCCCCTCTGTACTTTGAGTATTGTCACTCGTTACACCGACCATTGTTACCAAATTTTTAACACCCGGTTGCTTCCATAACCAATCTTCCGCCTTTCTTACCATTTTATTGGATTCTTCTATTGAGATATCCTTTGGCATCTCTAATTGAACAATAAATTCCCCTCTGTCTACTGTCGGAAGAAATTCAAACCCGATAAATCCGAGAGGGAATAAAGAAACAACCGCAATAGTAAGAGCAATTATTATAATTCCAATCCATCTTTTATGAAATAAAGACCATTTCAACAAATTAGAAATCCACCTGCTGAAATTTGTCACTCCTTTTTCAAATTCCAATAATATCTTTTCAATTATGTTTTTGCCTTTAAGCGGCTGAATCTTTCCAAATCTAGAAGTAAGTAAAGGGACGAGTGTTAATGCAGCCAAAAGACTTATCAGGGTTGATATAACTATAACGATACAAAATTGACGTAGTATATCAGACACAAGTGTATTAGTTAAAGCAATAGGCAAGAATACCACAACAAGAACCATAGTTACCGAGATAATGGTAAAACCTATTTCTTTCATTGCATCCGACGTTGCACGTACTCTGTTTTTCCCCATTTCAATATGCCTGTAAACATTTTCCAGAACTACAATTGCATCATCTACAAGAACTCCTATAACCAAAGAAAGTCCCAACAATGACATCAGATTAAGAGAAAAGTGCAAAAGATTCATTCCTATAAAGGTAGAAATCAGCGATACCGGCACTACAATCATTATTACTATTGCATTCCTTACATTATGCAAGAATAATAGCATTACAAAGAAAACTAGAACAATAATAAGAAGGAGATCACTCAGAACCGAATTTATTGATTCTCTTGTAAATTCGGTTGAATCCTGTGCAACAATAATAGACAGTCCGGTGTCAGCATATTCGGTTTCCACTTTTGTTATTGTCTCTTTGACAAGGTTGCTTACTTCAATAGCATTTGCATCAGCCTGCTTGTTTATATTTATTAGGATTGCATCCTTTCCATCAACACGCGCCAGTTTGGTTGGATCCTTAATGGCATCTGAAATCTCTGCTACATCGCTCATTCTTATTTGAGAACCAGTTGGGGTGGTAAAAATCACCAAATTCCGAATTTCTTCTACATTCTTGAATTTTCCTGAAAGTCTAATTGCTGTATTTGTTTCACTATTTTTTATGCTTCCTGTAGGAAAATCAAGATTAGCAGTACTCAAAATTCCCTGTATTTGAGCCGCACCTATACCATACGAGCGCATTCTGTCAGCATCAAGATTTACCTGTATTTCTCTCTCTTGCCCTCCTACCATACTAATTTTTGCCGCACCTTTAATACTGGAAAGTTCGGGAATGACTTTTTTATCCATCAAATCATAAAATTCGGTAGCTTCAAGATTAGAACTTGCCGCCAACATAATTATCGGCTTATCATCTACTGTTATTTTAGAAATTCTTGGAGACAATACTCCTCTTGGAAGCTCTGATTTCTTAGATTCCAGCAAATTTTGTGCATCAGTGATGGATTTGTCTATATCCGTTCCATAAACAAAAGAAACAAATAACATTGACATGCTTTCAAAGGAATATGATTGTATCTTTTCTACTCCTTCCATGCTCGAAAGAGCATCTTCAACCTTCCTTGTAAGTGAATTTTCCACCTCAGAAGGTGCCGCACCTGGATACACAATTTGAATATTCAAAGTTGGAGGCGTAAACTTAGGCATAAGTTCGGCATTCAAATTCTTATAGCCGAGGTAGCCCAAAATTGTTAAAACCGTGAATAATACTATTACGTATATCGGGCGTTTTATTGATTGTTCAACCAGTTTCATCTTATTCGGTTTTAATTTTTACCCCTTCCGAAATATTTATTAATCCGGCAGTTACTATTATTTCTCCTGATTTTAATCCGGAAAGAACCTCTACCTCCTTACCAATTAAATCTCCGATTACAATCTCCCTTTCATGAGCAACATTATTGTCCACCACAAATACTTTTGCGCTCTTTATACTTCCGCTTATAGCACTTCTTGGAACCAAAATCCCATCCTCAGCAATTTGAGAATCAAATCTGGCATTTACATACATACCGGGTTTTAACTCTTTCACCTGATTTTTATCAAGAACAACCTCAACGGGATAATTAAAAGACCTATCACCTTTCACTGATATATAATTTATTTCCCCTGTATATTGTTCATTTGGGAAAGCATCACAAGTTATTCTTATTTCGCCACCTTTTTTTAAAGAAAGAACCTGTTTCTCAGTAACATTCAACCACACACGTAAGGCAGAATTATCTACTATATCGAACAATCTTGCTCCAGGATTTAAAAGTGTCCCTATTTCTATATATTTTTTATTGATTACCCCCGATATCGGGGCTTTAATTTTTGTATCCTCAAGTCTCCTTTTACTACTTATATATCTGCTTTCAGCCGCAACAAGTTGTGTTTTAATGCTTTCAAGTTGTTGATCGGTAATACCCCCCTCCTTATATGAATTATTAAATCTCTCCACATCTGTTTTCATTGCCAAAAAGGCCGCTTTACTTGCTTTAAAGTCAGCACGGAACATTTCATCATCTACAGTGGCAAGTATTTCCCCCTTTTTTACAAAAATTCCCTCCTCTTTAAAAATTTTAACTACTCTTCCTGCAACATCGGATACAAAAGAGAGCTCATGTATTGGTTCTACAACTCCATTTGACAAGAAATTACGGTCAATGGACGTCTTTTTTACTACTTGTGTCTGCACAAATATTGCCGTAGATACTTCAGACGCAAGATCCGCTTTTTTTTGATTTTCTTTTTTATTTAGTATCAATATTAATACCGCAACAGCTATCAGTACTATGACTGATATTGTGTAAATAATTTTTTTCATATTGTTTTTCTATTTTTCCATAAGATTAAGAACTGTTCCATTTGCCTTTCTTAATTCAATATATGATTTCATCAAATTATTAAGAGACTGGGCGTAATTTATTTGGGATTGAATCAAAGATGAATTTGCATTAAGAACATCAGACATAGATGCTATTCCGTTAGAATAATTACTCTCAGAAATTCTAAATACATCTTCCGCTAACATCATGTTTTCTTTTTGTGCAGACAAGCTTCTTCTACAATCTTCAAGCTTTGAAACAGCATTCAAATATGACATATTAAGAGCCTGCTCCAATTGCTCTTTATTCTCCTTTATTTTCAATAATTCATAGTTTGCCTGCCTTACCTTTGCTGTATGTGAAAGTCCACTAAAAATGGGGATTTTAAGGTTTAATGAAACCATTGAAGAAGGGTACCAATAATTTGTTTCTCCTTTAAAAAATTCATCCGAAACCCCATTAAAATTATAATTTGCCATAGCAATCAGAACGGGAAACGATTCATATACAGCAGCTTTTTTTTGTAACTGACCCATTCTTTCCTGTTTGTTTAAAATTTTATATGAAGTCTGTCTCTCCAATTCGAAAAAAAGGTTGTTATTGGAATTAATTTTACTCTCAAACTCATCAAAATCAATTTTTTGTAACTCAATTGGCTTATTCATATCAATTCCCATTTGAAGTTTCAAAAGATTTTTTTGTACCTCAAGACCATTTTTTATTGCATCTTTTTGAGTTATCATATTTATATAAGCTACTTTCAACCTATCATAATCAACCTTTTTCACTAGTCCGTTAGAATAATTTACTTCCATAGTCTTCAACATAGATTCCATTAAAGAAATACTCTTATTAAACAATTCTATTATATATCTTGTTGCTTGAATTGCATAATATAAATTCGCCGTCTGGGAAATAACATCCTCTTCATTACTTACTATAGCCAACTCTGACATTGACTCTACTGTTTCAGCTATATCAACAGCATTAAACAAAGGAAAATTCAATACCTGCTGATTCAAAGTTGCACCAACTCCAGCAGAGTAATTGGTTCCCATTGCAATCAACATATATTTCTCTACGTTATCCCCCAACATGCTAGCTGGTAAAAAATTAATAAGGAAATTTGGCATTATAAACTTCGTTTTCTGAATATTCCTGTTGAGATTAGCACTACCATTGATTTGAGGCAGAAGAGCTCCTGTTACCTCTTTCTTTGCCTGAATACTTTTAGCCATATCATATCTGGCTTTTCGTATATTATGGTTATTGTCCATAGCACTCTTCAAACACATTTGAAGAGTCATCGGCATTTCGATTATCTCGCCTTGCTGTGCAAAGCAAAGAATAGGTATGGATATTAACGACAGACTCAAAAAGAGCATTTTAATCCTTTTCATTTTGTCTATTATTTGTTTTATTAATATAATTCCGCCCTTTGTCGGTAAGAATAGCCGACAGATGATATTCTACAATTGTATTAAAGAAATCTCCACAAGAAAATTCATTGCTGGTTATAACCATCTTATGAAAAAAGCTGAAACTTGAGTAGGAATAATAATTGCTTATAAGATTAATATCTGTCTCGGGCATATACAAACCTTCTTTTATACCCTTCTCAATATTTTTTTTTACACTATCAACATAGATGGAAAAACCTGCCTTATGACCAGATATTCCAATTTCTGGATATATTTTTTTTAGACCTTCAATAAAGGCGTTGCATATATTGCAAAATATAGCCTTCATCTCATCCATACCTCTTCGGATTCCCTCAATGGCATTTATTTCTGGGGAATACATTACTTTGATTCTTTCTTTGATTTCGCAGGCAAAAGAAAACACACATTCATTCAACAATTCTTCTTTAGAATTAAAATGATTGTAAAGGGTTTTTTTTGTCACCCCTATTTTTTCCGCAAGGTCATCAATAGAAATTTGGAGACCCTCTTTTTTGAAGACCTCCAAACTTTTTTTAAGATATTTTTCTTTATTCATTTGCTTTGTAACTAATACAAAGCAAATATACAATATTTATACTATTTATACTAAAAATGTGTAAATATTATATAAATATTAATTATTTACGATAACAACCGGAGGAGCCAATGGTATAAAGTTTTTATCAACTGTCGATTTAGTTATCGCAGCGGCAGCCCCGCTCTTGAGATCATTTTCTATAAATTTTTCAAAAGTAAGCTCTTCTCCAGCCTCCTTAAAAATTCTTTTCACAATAGCATACCTGCTCGGTGCATTATAATAATGAATATTATTTATCATACAACTCCCGGCCTCCGGTCTCCATACTCCATATGAATAATAATATGCTCCCTCATAAATATTGACAGCTTCATAGCCTTTTCTTCCTATAAATGCAGCCCACTGAACAGAGTCTACATTTCCAATAAGAGAGACATTGGAATACCAATTATTTTCCGTTTGACGTTCAGAAAGATTTTGCTTAGTATCATCCGTAATACTTTTCCCGGAATTTTCAGAACTTATATATTCATCTGCCAGTTTAGACCAACCATGTCCTCCTGCTTCATGAAGAATAATACTATGAAAATTGGTCATGGACCCTTCTTCGGCCATTTTGTTGCTTAATGGACATATGGCAATTGATCGTCCAGAAGTCCACATCCAGCATGTTCCTCCATAAGTTCTCTCATTTACAACAAGCACCACCAACACAGTTTGAGTGTTAACTCCATCAATTTTTGCTGCATATTCAAAAACTTTTTCATTTTCACATTGCATACCAGTTCCTTCTCCCGTATATCTAGTAGAAAAAGTTGTGTTTTTATAAACATTTTTTGCCGGAAAACTTGCTCCTTCTTCTTGTGAAGAAGCATACATCTTATATACGGTAAAATAATTTCTGTATGATTTATATGGTTCAACACTAAAAAAAGCTTCAATTCCACCATCAATGTACTTATCATATTCTCCATCAAGGAGAAGGGAATTATCAGTAAATCCATCTCCAATAAAAATAATTTTACATGGTGAAGTTTTAGTGCTCTGCTGATATGTCACATACGTACCGTCACCATGTACTCCATAATTAGTTGTAGTAAAGGATACCGTATCAGAATTAGTTATTCCGGAATGCCCATCATCAATGGAAACAAACCAATAATACTCTGTTTCACCTTTTAAAACCGTCTCCATCTTTATTGAAAAATCAGTTGTGGGATCAAAGGCTATCCATTTTTTTTTATCAAGAGAATAATATATCGTACTAACCAATTCATCTCCCTCTTTATCACTGGATTCCCATGAAAAGACAGGCAACCTTGGAACATTTATTTCACCTATGCCTGGTGATAATATTTTAGGTTTCTCAGGAGCCATATTAGGCTGCTGATTATGAGATACGATTAATGTTTGAGTAAGTCCGGCATAACTGAACAATACTGTATCTTGTTTTTTTAATCGCTCTTCATTAACAGCTGAAGTAATTATTATTGAATTATCATCTGCACCATTGGTAGAAGAAAATGATAAAAGAGGATAATTTTCCGTCGCTTTTATGTTCCATGCAACATTTGATTCAATTGAAACAGACTGATTCCCTCCTTCTTTTTCAAAAGAAAGAGTTGAAGGAGTAATATTAAGATAAGATTTTGGTTGTCTAATAGTTATATACGCCGTTATTGGACTATCTGCATCAGTAGTAACAGTTAGCTGGGTTTCTCTCTCTTCTTCCTTATTGTTATATGAAGCAGTAATAGTTATTGTGGCATCTCCTTCTCCCGTTCTTGAAGAAAGTATTACCCAGTTTGAAGTATTTTTAATACTCCATGTTTGATTACTGCTTATCTCGACAGTCCGTGCGTTATCAGATTTGTTATTAAGAGTAATTATTGACTCTGATACCTCAAGAGTAGGCTTTTCAAATAAGCTGCACGAACCTAATAAAAATAGGGCATTGACTAATAAAAATATATACCTTAAAAATTTCATTGCTGTGTTATAATTATAATTTTTCTAAAATAGATCTTAAACTAACTTTTTCTTCCATCATAGAGCGAAGAGAAACAATTGGAACTCTCTCTTGACTCATAGTGTCCCTATATCGTATAGTAACACAATTATCATTCAGCGTCTCATGATCAATTGTCACACAAAAGGGCGTCCCAATTGCATCCTGACGACGATATCTTTTCCCAATACTATCTTTTTCATCATATTGACAATTAAAATCATACTTGAGATCATTCATTATTTCACGTGCCTTTTCAGGCAACCCGTCTTTTTTAATCAAAGGAAGAACTGCCATTTTAACCGGAGCTAATGCCGGAGGAAGACTTAAAACAACCCTTTCTTCACCATTTTCTAATACTTCCTCCTTATATGAGGCAGAAATTACGGCAAGAAATGTTCTATCCAACCCAATAGAAGTTTCAATCACATATGGAATATAACTTTCATTCTTTTCTGAATCAAAATATTGAATTTTTTTTCCACTGAATTTCTGATGATTTCCCAGGTCAAAGTCGGTGCGAGAATGAATTCCTTCCAATTCTTTAAATCCAAAAGGAAAATCAAATTCAATATCACATGCTGCATTTGCATAATGAGCTAATTTATCATGGTCATGAAACCTATATTTTTTATCTCCCAAACCAAGAGCTTTATGCCAAGAGAGACGAGTTTGTTTCCATTTCTCATACCAGATCATCTCTTCTCCTGGACGAATAAAAAACTGCATCTCCATTTGCTCGAATTCTCTCATACGGAAAATAAATTGTCTTGCAACTATTTCATTCCTGAAAGCTTTTCCTATTTGAGCTATTCCAAACGGTATTTTCATACGTCCCGTCTTCTGAACATTCAAAAAGTTAACAAAAATACCTTGTGCTGTTTCAGGCCTTAAATAAATAATTCCGGTATCATCTGAAACATTTCCTAGTTGGGTGCTAAACATCAGATTGAATTGTCTCACTTCCGTCCAATTTTTTGTTCCGGAGATAGGACAAGCAATATCACAATCTACAATAAGATCCTTTAAGGCCTCTAAATCATTATCATTCAAGGCTTTAGACATACGGGCGTGCACTTCATCCCATTTTGTCTTGTTTCTTATAACATTAGGATTTGTTGCACAAAACTGGGTTTCATCAAAAACATCTCCAAATTTCTTACGACCTTTTTCAACCTCTTTGTTAATCTTTTCCTCAATTTTGGCAAGATAATCTTCAATTAAAACATCAGCCCTATATCTCTTTTTTGAGTCTTTATTATCAATCAACGGATCATTAAAAGCTCCGACATGACCGGATGCCTCCCAAATTCGTGGATGCATAAATATTGCAGAATCAATCCCAACAATATTGTCATTCAAACGAACCATCGCTTCCCACCAATATCTTTTTATATTGTTTTTAAGCTCCACCCCCATCTGGCCATAATCATAGACAGCACTCAATCCGTCATAAATCTCGCTCGATGGAAAAATAAATCCATACTCTTTAGCATGGGCAATCAATTTTTTAAATACTTCTTCTTGTGTCATATTTTAAATTATTCATCAATTCTTTAACAAAACCTCTCTGCTCAATCTGAGGATGTGGAACCGTCAGCCTTTTTGTTGATATTTTTTCATCATTAAACAATAAAATATCAATATCTATTATCCTTGATTCATATTTTCTACTTCCATCTTCATTATATTGAGGTAGATGAACTCCTCTTCCCATCTCAATCTCTATCTTCTGGCAAATATCCAATAAATCTTCAGGTAAAATCTCTAAATCAAAAGCAACCACCTGATTTAGAAAATCATCTCCTCTGAATCCTAATGCTTTAGTTATTAAAAATTCAGACTCAACTAAACCAGTCCTAAGTCCTTTTTTATTAAGAGCAATACTCAATTTTTCTTTTGCATCGACTATGTTCTTTTTTATATCTCCAATATTAGTTCCAAGTAATAAATATATCATAATTATAACATCCCAAGATCTAAAAGAGCCTCTTCGCTCATCATACTTTTATCCCAAGCAGGATCAAAAACTAATTCTATTGAAACATCTGTAATACCGGGAACATCTTTAACTGCCTGAGCAACATTATCAACAATTTCATCTGCCATCGGACATCCAGGTGCAGTTAAGGTCATTTTTATAAAGGCTTTATTCTTTTCATCTATATTCAATTCATATATCAGCCCCAAATCATAAATATTTGAAGGTATTTCAGGGTCAAAAACTTGTCTTAAGGCCCTAACAACATCTCTTTCTATACTACTTTTCATCTCTTGTTTTAAATGCAAGTGCATAAATTTTTATCTGTTTTATCATGGACAAAAGTCCATTTGCGCGCGTAGGAGATAGATTTTCCTTTAATCCTATTTTATCAATAAATGAAAAATCAGATGTTAAAATATTTTCAGGAGTTTTTCCATTACACACTCTTATAAGCAATGATATTATACCTTTTGTAATAATGGCATCACTATCTGCTTTAAAAAACAATTTTCCATCTTTATACTCGCTTACCAACCAAACCCTCGACTGACATCCGTTTATTAAATTGACATCCGTTTTATCTTTTTCATCAATTATTGGCAATTCTTTTCCAAGTTCAATTAAATACTCATATTTATCAAGCCAATCTGTGAATACGGCAAACTCTTCTATAATTTCATTTTCCATATTTTATCCTCTTAACATTAAAATTGCACGTTTCAGTGATATTATAAATTGTTCCGCCTCTTCCATTGTATTATATGGAGATAAAGAAGCCCTTAATATTCCGGTATCTGAAAATCTTCTTATCAAAGGTTCCGCACACATCAACCCTGATCTTACTGCAACTCCCATTTTATCAACTATTTGAGCAATATCGGTAGGATGAACCCCTTCTACGGTAAAAGAAAACAGGGCGATTTTCTCTTCAATTTTTTTTGGTGTTCCTAAAATTTTAAGACCCTCTATTTTATTTAACTCTTCAAATAAAAATAAAACCAGATTCCTTTCATATTCTTGAAATAGAGAATTTTCTCTCACTTGTGAGGCAAATTTCAAAGCAGGGGCAAAGCAAGACGCACCAATAAAATTAGGAGTCCCTGCCTCAAACTTCAAAGGAAGATCGGCATAAGTTGTTTTTTTAAAAGTAACCGTATTCACCATATCTCCCCCTCCCATATACGGGGGAAGTTGCTCCAATAACTTCTTTTTTCCATAAAGGACACCTATCCCGGTGGGTGCATAAATTTTATGACCCGAAAACACATAAAAATCACAGTCCAGCTCTTTGACTGAAAAATTTGTATGGACGATTCCCTGAGCCCCATCAATTAGCACGGGAATTCCATGTGAATGAGAAATTTCAATAACCTTTTTAACCGGATTTATTATTCCAAGTACATTTGAAATATGAGCAACAGCTATCAATTTAACTTTATCACTCAACATGCCCTCCAGTTTATTAACGCAAAGAATTCCATTCTCATCAACAGGTAAAATGGATAATTTCGCTCCTATTTTATCACACGCTAATTGCCATGGAACAATATTTGAGTGATGTTCCTCCTCAGAAATAATGATAATATCACCCTTTTTCATAAAGTGAGGAACAAAAGTATAAGCAAGCAGATTAATTGAAGCCGTTGTGCCAGATGTAAAAATTATCTCTTCTCTATTTTCTGCCCCTAAAAAAAGACGAACCTCCTCCCTCCCTTTTTCATAAAGATCTGTGGCATCTGAACTCAATTTATGAACGGCTCTATGAATATTTGCATTTATTCCACTGCTCATTCTATTCTGAAGCTCAATAACAGATACCGGTTTATGAGATGTCGCTGCATTGTCAAAATATATCAACGGTTTCCCATATACCTTTTGTTTCAGGGCAGGAAAAAGAGACCTTATTTCTTCAACACAATTCATACTTTATCAAATATTTGATACAAAAGTAAGAAAACAAAGTTTGTTTTTAATTGATAAAAGCATAATTTTACCATAAATAGTTTATAATTATTAAAAAATGTACGATTACATCACCGGAAGGCTTGTTGAACTTAACCCAACCGAGGTAACAATTGAATGTTACGGACTGGGATATAAAGTACTTATTTCACTTCAGACATATTCAAAAATTCAGAAGGAAAATAGCGAAAACTCTAAACTTTATATTTATCATCACTTGCATGAAGATGACGAGCTATTTTATGGATTTTACGACAAAGACGAACGAGTGATTTTTACTTATCTGATTTCTGTTTCAGGAGTTGGCCCAAATACAGCACGAATGATGCTTTCTTCAATGACTTCAGATGAAATAAAAATTGCTATCATTTCTCAAGATGTCAACAAAATAAAAAGCATTAAAGGAATTGGATTAAAAACAGCGCAACGCTTAATTCTTGAACTTAAAGATAAGGTTATAAAGGGCTCTGAATCAAAGGATTTTTCCTTTGATGCGCCAAAATTTAGCAAAACAAGAAATGAGGCTTCCAGTGCACTTATTCTACTGGGATTTTCCAAACAGGCAGTCGAAAAAACACTTAACTCAATCTATAAAGACTATCCAGATAAATCTCTTGAAGAAATTATAAAAATGGCATTAAAATTACTGTAAATCAAATAAAATTGTTATATTTGTATTCCAATTTGTAAGAAAACTTTAAATTATTTTATTATGAATATTCCCGCTGATCTTAAATATACCAAAGACCACGAATGGGTTAAAATTGAAGATACTATTGCTACTGTAGGTATCACGGATTTTGCTCAAAGTGAATTAGGAGATATTGTTTTTGTTGATATCCAAACAGAAGGAGAAACGTTGAATAAAGAGGAAATATTTGGAGCAATAGAAGCCGTAAAAACAGTTGCTGATGCTTTTATGCCTATTTCAGGTGAAATATTGGAAGTGAATGCTGAGCTTGAAGGAGAACCTGAATTAGTCAACAACGACCCTTATGGCGCGGGTTGGATGATAAAGATCAAATTTTCCGACGCTTCGGAATTTGATACCCTTCTTAGTGCTGGACAGTACAAAGAAATAATCTGATTCATAAAATCGATGTGATGTGTTTAGGGGACTAAAAGCGATTTAGTCCCCTTGTTTTTATTATTTTTTTATATTTTTGTTAATTACAAATAGATACATTAAGGTCTATTACATTTATATGGAAATTTTAAGAATATTCGATCTTCTAACAAACCTAAAAATTTCTTTTCAGGGAAAAGATGATATTTTAGCAAGAAGAGTTCACGGAAAATGGATAAAATATAGTATAGACGATTACTATAATTTATCACATCTGGTCGCTTATGGCCTTTTATCTCTTGGCTATGAAAAAGGGACTAAAGTAATCACGCTATGCAGCAACCGCCCTGAATGGAATTTTATTGACATGGGTACTGCTCTAGCAGGAATGGTTCATATTCCTGTTTATTCCACGCTTAGTCATGATGAATTTAAGCATATTTTCAACCACTCTGATGCAAAAATCATCGTTCTTAATAATGAAGCCTTATACAAAAAAGTTTCTTCTATAATTGAAGAAATGGATACTCCTGCAAAAATTATTCTTATGGATGATTCAAAGGATAAACTTTGTATGTCCCAAATCTACTCTCTCGGAAAAGAAAATGAAAAAAAATATGCCCCTGTCGTAGAAAAGAATAAAATAGAAACTGATCCAAATGAACTAGTTTCTATTATTTATACATCAGGTACAACCGGAATTCCAAAAGGTGTAATGCTTTCTCACAGAAATCTTACCTTTAATTCTCATGGTCACGCTGTAAAACAAGTAAAAGGATATACACACCGTATGGTAAGTTTTCTCCCTTTATGCCATGTTTATGAACGCAGTATGAATTATGAATATCAGGAACTTGGCATAAGTATCTATTACGCAGAGAGTTTGGCCACTATAGCCTCTGACTTGGCTGATTGTCATGCAGATGGATTCTGCGCTGTTCCTCGTGTTCTTGAATTAATGTATTATAAATTTGAAGCGGCAGGAAAATCTTTGAAAGGAATAAAAAAAATAATATATAAATGGGCTTGGAAGTTTGCTAACAGTTTTGATAATTATAATACAAAGAAATATTACTTATTAAAGCTGAAAATAGCTGATAAACTGATATATAGCAAATGGAGAGAGAATTTAGGGGGGCATGAAATGCTTGTAGTTTCAGGTGGCTCTTCTATTCAGGCAAAAATTGTAAGAACATTTAATGCCGCTAAATTATATATCTACGAGGGGTATGGAATGACCGAAACTTCTCCAGTAATCGCCGTAAATAGCCCAGCTGAAGGAATAAATGTAATTGGCACAGTAGGTAAACCAATGGATGGAACCGAGCTTAAATTTGCTGAAGATGGCGAAATATTAACACGCGGTCCACACATTATGTTGGGATATTACAAAGATCAGGAATCAACAAAAAAAGTCATAGATAAAGACGGTTGGATGCATACAGGAGATATTGGATGCCTTGTTGACGGTAAATATTTAAAAATTACCGATCGCAAAAAAGAAATTTTTAAACTTTCGTCAGGAAAATATGTTGCTCCACAAGTAATAGAAACCCTCCTGCGCGAATCCCCTTTTATTGAAAACTGCATCGTTTTTGGTGAAAATCAAAAATTTGCTTCTTCAATTATTGTCCCTGATATGCAAACTCTCCGCGAATGGGCGGTTAGACAGAAAATTGTATATAAAGATAACAACGACTTAATAAACAAAAGAAGTGTGATTGAAAAAATACATAGGGAAGTAACTAAAGTAAACCTACTCCTGGCCGCACATGAGCAGATTAAGAGGGAAAGAATAGTATCTGATGAGTGGTCTCCTACAAATGAAATGCTTTCACAAACTCTTAAGCTTAAAAGGTCAAATATTCAATCCAAGTATTTAAGCGTCATTAATGATATCTATAAAGCAGAAAACTAATCTCAATGATTAGAATTGCTACAATAAAAGATTATCCTGGCATACGAAATGTTTGGAAAAATTGTTTTACAACTGACACTGAATATTTAGATTTATTCTTTAATCATTGTAATTCAAAAGTTTCTATTGTATATGAAATTGATGGAAAAATTGTATCCTCTCTTCATACTTTACCTATCTCATACATTTCTTCTTCACATAATGCTGGTTATAAAACATGTTTCCCCGGATTATACCTTTATGGGGTAGGAACCCTACCAGAATATAGAGGAAATGGGTATTCTTCATCCTTATTGTCTCATCTTGAAAACAAATCCCAGAGGCTGGGATGGGATTTTATTATTACTCACCCCGCAGAACCTACTCTTATAGATTTTTATAAAAAAAATGGTTATTGTCTCTCTCTCTTCGAAAAAGAAAAGCTGCCATTTTGTGAAAAAAAATCAAATATTCTGGATTATTCAGGAATAGATCTTTTCAGAATCCGAAAAAAACTTTTAAGAAGCAATTACTTTGAATGGAGCCATATTATGCTATCATATATAATTCAAGAAGCAAATCTAAACCCCGAAGAGCCCACAGCCCACATTTCTGAGATTAAAAAATATCCACACGCACTCATCAACCCCCTTTCAGGTTTTTTTTCAATTGATCAGGACAAAGCTATTTTTAGTTTTACGATGGAATAATAAAAATCCCGTTCCACGTGGAACAGTTTTAACCATTATTTATGTTAAGTTATTATGAATTAGGTATTTACAAAATAAAAGTGTAGAGAACAAAAAATAATTACACTGTCGAATATTAATTGTTCCCCGTAGAACAAATATTATCTTCCAAAAAACACTAATAATACAGAAATATCAGCAGGTGAAACCCCAGAGATTCTTGAGGCTTGCGCAATTGTTTTTGGACTATATCTGTTTAGTTTTATTCTGCACTCCATAGACAAAGAAGAAACTTTAGAAAAATCAAATCCCTCAGGAATTTTTAAATTTTCAAGTCTTACTAATTTTTCGGCTAACTTTTTTTCTCTCTCTATATAACCTTTGTACTTGATTTGAATTTCAGCAGACTGCATTACCTCTTCCTTCATCTCAGAAATTGAAATATCTTCGTTTGCTCCCCTTCGTTCGCTCCATGGGATTTTTGACACTATTGAATCACTTTCTATTTCTTTATATTTTATCAGTTTAGAAATTATATCATCTACATTCTCGTCCTCATTTAAAAAAAAATTTGAGGAAAGTATCTTATATAAATCAGATAATTTCACTTCGGGTCTAGTTAAAATATCAGAAACTTTTCTCTTAATATTAATTGGGGTTGAATTTAAAGATAAAAGATACTGGTTTAAACATTCTGGAGATATAGAACTATTTTCTATAGAAGAAACCATTCTATTTATTATTTCATATTTTTTTAACATTAATTCATATCTATAATTATCTGCCAATCCAATATTATAACTCAACTCCGTTAATCTTAAATCAGCATTATCTTGTCGTAACAAAATTCTATACTCCGCTCTTGAAGTAAACATCCTATAAGGCTCATCAACACCTTTATTAATTAAATCATCAATAAGTACACCTATATATGCCTGATCTCTCTTTAAAATAAAAGGTTCTTTCCCGTTAATTTTTAGAGTTGAATTTATCCCGGCCATCAAACCTTGAGCGGCCGCCTCTTCATATCCAGTAGTTCCATTTACCTGTCCGGCAAAAAAAAGATTAGGAATAATTTTTGATTCCAGATTATAATTAAGTTGTGTCGGATCAAAGTAATCATATTCCACAGCATAAGCCGGTCTAAATATTTTAATATTCTCGAAAGAAGGAATAGACCTTAAAGCTTCAAGTTGGATATTTAAAGGTAAAGAAGAAGAAAATCCCTGTAAGTAGTATTCATTTGTATTCCATCCCTCAGGTTCAAGAAATAATTGATGAGAATCCTTTCCGGCAAATGTTCTCAACTTATCTTCTATTGACGGACAATACCTGGGCCCTATCCCCTTAATCTTTCCAGAGAATAATGGAGAATCTCCAAATCCACTTTCCAGAATTTTATGTACATCTTTATTTGTATGTACTATAAAACAATCTCTTTGTTTCTTCCCAGATTGAATTGCCGAAGGATACGGAAGAAAAGAAAATCTTTCAGGAAAAGTGTCTCCTACTTGTTTTTCGAGTTTTGATAAGTCAATAGAACGGGCATCAATTCGTGGAGGAGTTCCGGTTTTCATACGAGCAACAGAACATCCCCTTTCTACTAATTGTTCAGTAATCCCATAAGAAGAAAATTCTCCTATTCTCCCACCTTCCCATGATTGCTTACCAAAAAAAAGTTTACCATTTAGAAAGGTTCCTGCTGTTATAATAACCGCTTTAGAATTAAATTTAACGCCCATAGATGTACATACACCAGAAATATTTGAATCTAAAAAGGATATAGAAGTGACTATGTCTTGCCAAAAGTCTATGTTACAGGTACTTTCAAGAACATATCTCCAGTTTATCGTATAATACAATTTATCACATTGAGAGCGAGGGCTCCACATCGCAGGACCTTTTGATTTATTCAACATACGGAATTGAATAGTTGATGCGTCCGTTACTATACCGGAAAAACCGCCTAATGCATCTATTTCTCTTACAATTTGTCCTTTTGCAATTCCACCGATAGCAGGGTTACATGACATTTGAGCAATTTTCCCCATATCCATAGTAATCAGCAATACTTTCGATCCCATTTTTGCAGCAGAAACAGCAGCTTCACATCCGGCATGCCCTGCCCCTATTACTATTATATCATAAATTTTTGACATATACTTATTTAAATTATGACATCAACTTCATTTCATTCAATATTTTTAATGATATATTTTCCTGTTCAGTCATCTGTTGTTGAAGATTATCATTTATATCATTAAACCCTATAAGATGAAGCAATCCATGAACTATTACTCTATACAACTCATTATCAAATCCTTCACCATATTCTTGACCATTACATTTAACAGTATCAATACTTATGAATATGTCTCCATTAATAATTTTTGTTTTTGTAATAATATCCTCAGAAAAAGAATTATCAAAAGTGATAATATCAGTATAATAATTATGCCCAAGATATTGTTTGTTTATATTTAAAAGATATTCGTCTGAACAAAAAATAATATTCAAATTGCTTATTAAATACCCATTATTTTTTGCAATACTCTTTAACCAATTGGAAACCAATCTCTTATTATTAAAAACAAATTTTACTTCTTCAGAAAAAAATCTAATCATAGTATTAAAAACCAATGTCAATAATTATTTTTACCTTTGCAGCCGTTTTGGCGTATAATTTGCGGCAAAATTAGTTATTAATAATAAACATATAATATAAAATTTTTTAAACATGGCAAAAGTAACCGTAATAGGAGCAGGAAATGTGGGTGCTACATGTGCAAATGCCATTGCACACATGAAATATGCATCGGAAATCGTTTTATTAGATATTAAGGAAGGAGTGTCTGAAGGGAAGGCAATGGACATGATGCAGACAGCTAAACTTTATCAATTTGATTGCAGAATAAAAGGAGTAACCAATGATTATAAATCAACAGAAAACTCTGATGTAATTATAATTACATCAGGCATTCCAAGAAAACCTGGTATGACCAGAGAAGAACTTATCGGTGTAAATGCCAGCATTGTTAATAATGTTGTTACAAATGCTTTAGAATTTTCTCCAAATGCAATTTTTCTTATCATTGCTAATCCAATGGACACAATGACATACTTAACATTTAAAGGAACTCATCTACCAAAAAATAGAGTGATAGGAATGGGGGGACAATTAGACAGCAGTAGGTTTACATACTATTTAAGTCAAGCACTAAATGCAGCTCCGGGCGATATAGAAGGAATAGTAATCGGGGGACATGGAGATTCTACGATGATTCCATTAATAAATAACGCTACATACAAGTGTGTTCCGGTAACAACACTATTAAAAAAAGAAGAGGCTGACAAAATAGTTGCAGACACAATGGTAGGGGGAGCTACGCTGACAAAACTTTTAGGAACATCTGCATGGTATGCTCCAGGAGCTGCAGCAGCAACAATGGTAAAATCTATTATTTTAGATGAAAAGAAAGTTTTCCCCTGTTGCGTATTTCTTGACGGAGAATATGGACAAAAAGATGTTTGCATTGGAGTACCAGCTGTCATAGGAAAAAATGGATGTGAAAAAATCATTGAAATGAATCTTAACGCTGAAGAAAAAGAATTATTTGCAAAAAGTGCGTTGGCAGTGAAAAATACTAACAATGTTCTTTACGACATGAATATTATAACTGTCTGATTTAAAGCATTTTAATAAAATTAAGTAATATTTTATTAACAAAATATTGTGATAAATAATTTTTTCTCTTTACTTTTACATAATATATCTAATATAAGAATATAAAACACTATAATTATAATATGGAAATTAAAAAATCACCTAAAGCAGATCTTAAGAACAAACAAGTGTTGTTCAGCGAGATTGGTTTAGTTCTCGTTCTAGGAGCTGTTTTGTTGGCTTTTGAGTGGTCAACAAAAGAGGCAAAAGTTTCTAGTTCAATGAGCAGTGCCGCTGTTGAAATCGAAGAGGAAATTATCCCTATCACAAATCAACAACCAGAGTTACCACCTGAAATGCCTAAAATACCGGTTTTATCAGACCAGATTGACATTGTAGATGATAATATTGAAGTTGATGACGACCTTCTCTTTAATCTTGAAGATGACAAAAACTTAGGTGTAGAAGTAATGGACTACGTTTCTTCTGTTGGAGATGAACAAATTAATGATGAAGCTATCCCATTCGCATTGGTTGAAGAAAAACCTACATTTATGGGTGGTGAAGCAAATAGTTTCTCTAAATGGGTTAACAGTAAACTTGTTTATCCTGATGTAGCAAAAGAAAATGGGGTTCAGGGTCGTGTTACATTACAGTTTACAGTAAACATTGATGGTTCTGTAAGTAATGTCATTGTTCTTAGAGGTGTTGACTCTTCACTTGATAAAGAAGCAGTAAGAATAGTATCCAGTTCTCCAAAATGGTCACCCGGAAAACAAAGAGAACGGCCAGTAAAAGTAACGTATACTTTCCCTGTAATTTTCCAATTACGATAATAAAATAATAAATAAAAAGAGGGTGATAGGTATTTATCACCCTCTTTTTATTTGAATCACTTTTATTCAATATTTACTTTTTCATATACTTTATCACTTCTTCAACCGGTAGTGCTTTTATTTGTTTTCCATCCCAGCCGGTCATAGTTTCTGACTTAAACAACGAATTCCATAGAGCCTCTGAAGTAGCCTCTATTGTTGCTTCAAATAAAGCAGACATACTGTCATTATGAAGAAGGGTAGGGAAGTAGTATTTAGTATCTTCATCTATCAGATTATCTCTATTTACAGATACAGCAATTACATAATCTCCACTTCCATTAGATGCAATTCCACCTGTTTTTGCAAGACCCATTATTGCTCTTTTTGCCATTCTTTCCAAATTCCTTGCATCAATAGGAGCATCTGTAAAGACCACTATCATACAGGATCCATCGGGATTAAGAGTTTCTTCTTCTACATCCTTTTTAAAGCTGTATTGTCCCAGTATTTGTCCTATAGGAACTCCGTCTATTTCAAGAACTCCACCATAATTTGATTGAACTAAAACACCAACAGTGTATCCTCCATAAGAAGCTGGTATTACACGAGAAGAGGTTCCTATACCTCCTTTAAAACCAAAACAAACTGTTCCGGTTCCTGCTCCAACAGCACCTTCTTCAACTGGACCATCCTTTGCATTTGATATTGCCTCCAATACATCCTTTTGAGTAACAACCCTCTTCCTTATATCATTTAAACCCCCATCATTCGTTTCCCCTACAACTCCATTCACAGAACGCACTTTTTCGTTACCTCGTTGATTTATAGTATAAGTAATAAGGCCTTCTATTCCTTGAGCAACAGAAAGTGTATTTGTTAAAATAATTGGGGTTTCAATATTTCCCAACTCCTTAACTTGTGTGAATCCGGCCAGTTTTCCAAATCCATTACCAACATAAATTGCAGCAGGACATTTCTTTTTAAAAATATTTCCTTCGTGAGGAACTATTGCCGTTACTCCGGTACGAACGTCATTTCCTTTAATTAAAGTAACATGCCCTACTTTTACTCCCGGAACATCGGTAATTGCATTATTCTTGCCTGTTTTGAAAATTCCGGGTTCAATACCATAGTCTCTCAATCTTCCTTGGGAAAAAGAAGAAATAGATATTAACAAAAGAAATAAACTAAAAAATATTTTGTAACCCGAGTTTGCAAGTAACTTATTTTTAACACACGAAGATTTCATATCATAAATAGTTTAAATTTGATTTTAAATAAATTTTTACGCGTAAAATAAAAAATAAAAGCAAATGTTTACGCACTACAAATATAGTTTATACTTTTGTATAAAATTAATAGAGAATGGATAAACAAATAGAGAGCGCAGTATTCGTAGCTGTAATTACACATAATGAGGATGAACATCAGGTAAATGAATTTCTTGATGAGTTGCACTTTCTGGCTGAAACCGCAGGGGTAATAGGTAAAAAAAGGTTTACTCAGCGTCTAGAAAAAGCAAATTCCAGAACATATATAGGAAAAGGAAAGCTAGAAGAAATCACCGCATATGTTAAAGAAAATGAGATTAATTATGTAATTTTTGATGATGAACTAAGTCCTTCACAATTAAGAAATATAGAGAAAGAAGTCGGCACCAGAATAATTGATAGAACTGGTTTAATTCTGGATATTTTTGCACAGAGAGCAAAAACAGCCTACGCAAAAACGCAGGTGGAACTTGCACAATATCAATATCTTTTACCACGATTAACCGGTATGTGGTCACACCTCGAGAGACAGCGGGGAGGTCTAAATATGAGAGGTCCCGGTGAGAGTCAGTTGGAAACTGACCGCCGTATAATTCTTGATAAAATTTCAAAACTTAAAGAACAGTTAAAGAAAATAGATAAACAAATGGCCTCTCAGCGAGGAAACAGAGGCTCTTTAGTTCGTATTTCTCTTGTAGGTTATACTAATGTAGGAAAAAGTACAATTATGAATCTTCTCGCTAAAAGTGATGTTTTTGCCGAAAATAAACTTTTTGCCACTCTTGACACTACGGTAAGAAAAGTTGTAATTGATAATGTTCCTTTTTTATTAAGCGATACTGTTGGCTTTATAAGGAAATTGCCTACTCAGCTCGTTGAATCATTCAAAAGCACTCTTGATGAAGTCCGTGAATCAGATATTCTAATGCATGTTGTTGACATTTCTCATCCAAACTTCGAAGATCAAATCAAAGTTGTAAATAACACACTTACGGAAATAGGAGCAAAGGATAAACCTATGTTTATGGTCTTTAATAAAATAGACGCATATAAGTACATTGCATACGACGAATTTTCTTTAGATGAAAAAACCCTAAAAAATTATACTCTTGAAGAGTTAAAAAATTCATGGATGTCCAAAGAGCACACACCAAGTATTTTCATTTCTGCAAAACAAAAAATACAAATAGATAAACTACGAAGTGATCTTTATAAAATGGTTGCAGAAATTCATTCCGGACGTTTTCCTTTCAATAATTTTTTGTGGTAAAACTTATCCTAAAAATGTTCTTATAAGATCATGTGTGACTATAGGTTCTTCAATAAAAGAATTATGTCCAGTATCGGCTATTATTGAATAATTTGCATTTGTGAAAGCAGATTGCATTTCTTTTAATTTTTCCAAAGAAAAAAACTCATCACAATCACCACTTATTACAAGAACAGGAATTTTACTGTTTTTCATAAACTCTTGAGAATCAGGACGTATTTGCATACCACGTATAGAAGCACATATTCCCTCCGGATCATGCATTTCACAAAGTTCTATTGTCTCCCTTATCTTCTCATCAAACTTTCTTAAATTAGTTTGATTATACATTTTGGGAATTGCAATTGATGCAAGAACATATAATTTTCCTCTCTCTATAACTTCAATTTCCCTCTTTCTATCATTTTCCTTATCAGGAGAATCCGCATATGGATTAGAATTAAATAAAATCAGTTTATCAAATCTATCAGGATAAAGTCTACAACAAGCAAGTGCTATATAACCGCCCAAAGAGTGCCCTCCTATATATGCAGAAGTTATCCCACATATATCCATTATATCCTTAATTACTCCTGCACAAAATTCCATAGAATTAACAGAGGGAGAAGAATCATTACTTTTTGGAGCAGTCCCGGTAAGTCCGTGACCAGGCAAATCAATAGTAATTACCCTGTATTTCTTTGACAATAAATCTATAAAGTCTGTCCAAATACACATTGTCTCGAGATATCCGTGCAATAACAATAGAGTTTTGTTTCCGTTTCGTGTATCTAAAATGTGTACCGGAATTCCTCCGGCTGTTACAAAAAATTCCATAAATCTATTGTATTTTCAAATCTTGTACTGCTATAGGCTTCCCCTCTCCTTTACTATCAACCACAATTTTTATTGCTTTTACCGGACTATCTAATTTAGAGAGTTTTACACTGTATCTTTTAAACTTTCCACCTATAATAAAATCTTCTCCATTATAGGAATATTCCACATGCCCATCAGATATTCCCCAAAATTCAATTACCGGAATGGTTGTATTCACGGTAATTTCTCTGCAATCAACAGGTTCTTCAAAGGAAAATAATATCCAGTCTCCCTTTTGGGGAGCTGAAGCAGTTCTGAAATATGTATTTATATTATAATCTTCAAGATTAGACATTTTTGCCCGTGGATTTTCATCCATTGAACTTGTTACTATAACTTTGGGCTTAAGGTATTGCTTAGAACCGGGAACCTCTACAGTAATACTTTTATTGGTTCCAAAAAAGGTTGCAAAACGAAGTTTTTCAGGCGAATCAGTAATTATTGTACTCTGAGCAACAGGAGATCCCATGTTAGGTTCACTCTCATCAAAAGTATATCGGACAACTGCTGACGGGGAAGGGGATTTTACAAATACTGTATTTCCTTCTTTAGTTATTTCCGGATATGGAAGTCTGAATAATATTCCCATCTTATACATCCTTTCAAAATGAGAATTCCATAATCTTTTATCAAATTCCTTATAATCTCTTATCTCTTGGTTTGTCCATCCTATTTCCGATAACGCACATAACCTTGGAAACATTTGGTATTCTGAAAAATGTGGAGGGAAAATCATCATTTCTGACCAAAGACCGGCTTGTACTCCAATAACACTTTTTTCCTGCTCCTTTGTTATGCCTAACGAACCGATCGGATCAAAAGAATAAATTTTTTCCATCGATACAATTCCTGCCCAATTATGTCCTCTTTCCATAGGGGAATATTTCATATCAATGTAACAGTATTCTCCTATCTGCATAATGACCGGCATCCCCTTTTTTACTGCATCTTGTGCTGTTTTAACTCCCCTCCATGTATATACATGAGAATTTTTATTTAAATCACCATCTACAGATATCTCATCCCATCCCGCTAGCTTTTTACCATACTTATTCAATATTTTTTCCATCCTTCTCACAAAATAATTAAGAAGCTCTCCTTCGTTTTTCATCCCCTCTTTTTCCATTAAAGCCTGACAATCAGGGCATTCTTTCCATGCATTTGTTACAACTTCATCTCCTCCTATATGTATATACTCCGAAGGAAAAAGTTTTGAAATTTCCTTAATTATATTTTCAAGCATTTTATAATTACTCTCTTTTGATACACACCATACATTACTCCCTTCTCCCTGTACACTCAAAAATTCTTTTTTTGTATTACACAACACTTCAGGATAAGATACGGTAACCGCCTTAGAATGCCCTGGTAAATCAATTTCAGGAATTATTTCTATATTTCTATCAGCAGCAAATTCTACTATTTCTTTGATATCTTCACGAGTATAATATCCACCATATCTTCCTTGTCCAGAATCAAACGAAGGGACAAGCGCTTCATTTTCACCTCTCCAAGCACCTACCTGAGTAAGAAGAGGGTACTTTTTGATTTCAACTCTCCAGCCATTGTCATCCGAAAGATGCATGTGAAATTTATTTATCTTATGATATGCAAGCCATTCCAAATGTCTTAAAATATATTCTTTCCCAAAAAAAGTACGAGAAACATCAAGCATATTACCCCTATATTCAAATCGAGGATAGTCATTAATTGTTATTTGTGGCAAATTCCACTCTTTCAACAACATTCTGGATGGACCGGTAATATCTGCATATATATCTGCAGGAAACATCTGCAATAATGTCTGTATTGCATAAAATTGACCTGCCTTGGTTTTGGCTTTTACAATTATTCCTTTCTCATTAATCTTTAAAGTATATTCTTCTTTACCCATTGACTGATCTGATGTATCAAATATCAGAAAGTTATTCTTGGGTATTATATCTAATGTATTTATTTTAAAATCAAATATTTTATCAAGATGTTCTTTAAGATATTTAATATTGAATTCTTCCCCTCCAACAGTAGATATGGAAAATTCTTTTGTAATATTAAATGTTCCTTCTGAATAAATTACCTCCTGCGGTTTAGGAATAAAATCTATTTGTGCCCTTATTAGTTGAGAGGCAAAAATCAAGATCAGAATAATTGTCGTTTTTTTCATATATCAATCAGTTTAGCGTATGCTTAAATTAAATTCTACCAAATATTTTGTAAATCACCCATATAACTTATGTAATCTTTAGAATTACTGCTACATCCTATATTTACCTTCCCGTTATCATAAATCTGAACCGTTATTTCCCAAAGATCTTTGCCCGAGTATGTTTTAAAAAATAAAAGATACTCCCCTTTTTTGCTAAAATCTTCAGCTATAACTATTTTCTTTTTTTCTATTTTAATAGATTGTTCCTCTGTTCCTAATGTTGCCGTACGTGCAACCCCAAAATATGGTAGATAACACTCCAGAATATCTCCTTTAATCTTTAAAAAATAGCCTTGTTGAGTTGTCCTGCTAGGATAATTTAAAGGAAGTATTTTGTTTATTAAAATATCTATTTCCTTCTCTTTAACCGATTTTTCAACATTTAGGGCAACTTGCTGTTCTTGTGCTTTTTTGATTGCCTTACGTTCTGCTGAAGCAGCTCCACATGAGGATATAATAACCATAATTATTATCCCCGTCAATAAAAACTTTAAATTTTTCATTATTAAATCTATTTTTCTATTTGTTTGGTAAAGGTATAAATAATTGCATTTATTCTGAAAATTAAGAAAAATGTAAGATATTTGCAGTCCAATATATATAAGTATATATGAAATTAATTGTATAAATATATGACAAAACTTATTTCACTTGTCCCTGAGGGGCCTCTTTCCCAAAAGTGGACAGAGCACAAATCTCATATCAGAGTTGTAAGCCCAGGAAACAAAAGAAAACTGGAAATCATTGTCATTGGAACCGGTTTAGGAGGGGCATCCGCGGCCGCTTCATTAGGAGAATTAGGATATAATGTAAAAATTTTCTGTATAAGCGATTCTCCTCGTCGTGCTCACTCTATCGCAGCGCAGGGAGGCATTAACGCTGCAAAAAACTATCAAAACGACAATGACTCTGTTTATCGTTTATTTTATGATACTATTAAAGGTGGAGACTACCGTAGTCGTGAAGCAAATGTTTATCGTTTAGCAGAAGTAAGCAATAATATTATAGATCAATGCGTTGCCCAAGGTGTTCCTTTTGCGCGTGATTATGGTGGATTGTTAGATAATCGTTCATTTGGTGGAGCACAAGTATCACGTACATTCTATGCTCGCGGACAAACTGGTCAGCAATTGCTTTTAGGAGCATATGCATCTCTTAACCGTCAGATTTCCAAAGGAAATGTTAAATCTTATCCTAGACATGAAATGCTTGATCTGGTCGTTATTGACGGTGAAGCAAAAGGTATTATTGCCCGCAATCTTGAAACGGGAGAGATGGAGCGTTTCGGTGCTCATGCTGTCGTAATTGCTTCTGGAGGATATGGTAACACCTATTTTCTATCTACAAATGCAATGAACAGTAACGGATCTGTTTTATGGCAATGTTATAAAAAGGGTGCTTTCTTTGCAAATCCTTGCTTTGCACAAATTCATCCTACATGTATTCCCGTACATGGAGAACAACAATCAAAGCTTACTTTGATGTCAGAATCTCTTCGTAATGATGGAAGGATATGGGTTCCCAAAAAACTTGAAGATGTCGAAAAGATTCGAAAAGGAACTATAAAGGCATCCCAAATACCCGAAGAAGACCGAGATTATTATTTGGAACGTCGTTATCCTGCTTTTGGAAACCTTGTTCCCCGCGATGTTGCATCTCGTGCCGCAAAAGAACGTTGTGATGCCGGATATGGTGTAAATGAAAAAGGACTTGCTGTTTTTTTGGATTTTTCAACATCAATTGAGAGATTAGGTAAAGATGTTATTTCCTCCAGATATGGAAACCTTTTCCAAATGTATGAAAAAATAACCGACGTAAATCCATATAAAGAACCTATGATGATCTTCCCTGCAATTCACTATACGATGGGAGGTATTTGGGTTGATTATAATTTACAAACAACCATCCCTGGTTTATATGCAATCGGAGAAGCAAATTTTTCAGACCATGGAGGAAACCGCTTAGGAGCATCTGCTCTAATGCAAGGTTTAGCTGATGGGTATTTTATTCTTCCTTATACGATTGGTGATTATCTCGCAGGAAAAATACAATTTCCTAAAACAGATATTAAACATCCTGCTTTTGATGAAGCAGAAAAAAATATAAAAGAAAGAATAACAAAATTATTTTCCATAAAAGGAACTAAGAGTGTCGATACATTTCATAAGCAACTAGGCCACATAATGTGGGAATATGTAGGAATGGCTCGTAATGAAGATGGTTTAAAAAAGGCTATCAAAGAGATTCAGGAACTTCGTAAAAAATATTGGAAAGATGTTTTTGTACCGGGTGAAAATACAGAATTCAATCAAGAATTGGAAAAAGCTCTTCGTGTTGCCGATTTTATGGAAATTGGAGAACTTATGGCACGTGATGCCCTTAACCGTAAAGAATCATGTGGAGGACATTTCCGTGAAGAAATGCAAACAGAAGAAGGGGAGACAAAACGTGACGACAATAATTTTATGTATGTAAGTGCATGGGAATATAAAGGAGAAGAACTAGAGCCCTCCCTTCATAAAGAAGATTTAAAATTTGAATTTGTAAAACCTTCTACTCGTAATTATAAAGATTAAAGAGAAAAATTATGGATTTAACACTAAAGGTTTGGCGTCAAAAAGATGCTAAAAGTAAGGGACATTTTGAAAATTATAAAGTAAATAATATCTCTCCAGACTCTTCGTTTCTTGAAATGATGGACATTCTTAATGAACAACTCATTAATGAATGTAACGATCCTGTTTCATTTAATAAAGGATGTAAAAAAGATGGTCCTATTGCATTTGACCACGATTGTCGTGAGGGTATTTGCGGTATGTGCTCATTATATATAAATGGACGTGCACATGGCCCTGATAATGAGATTACAACATGCCAGTTACATATGCGTAAATTTAAAGATGGGGACACAATTACTATAGAACCATGGAGAAGTAACGGTTTCCCTGTTATAAAAGACCTTGTTGTAAACAGAGGAGCTTTTGATCAGATTTTACAGGCCGGTGGTTTTATTTCAGTAAATACCGGTGGTACTCCTGATGCTAATTCTATTCCTATTAAAAAAGAAAAAGCTGATGAATGTATGGATGCAGCTGCTTGTGTCGGATGCGGAGCTTGTGTTGCTACTTGTAAAAATGGATCAGCTATGCTTTTTGTTGCTTCTCGCGTAAGTTCTCTTGCATTATTACCTCAAGGTAAAATTGAAGGTGCCCGTAGAGCAAAAGCAATGGTATCAAAGATGGATGAACTTGGATTTGGATCATGCACTAATACGAGAGCCTGTGAAATGGAATGTCCTAAACATATAACTGTATCACATATAGCAAGATTAAATCGAGAGTTTCTCTCGGCGAAATTAAAAGACTAATTAATAAAAAAGGTGGTTTAACAATCACCTTTTTTATTAATCCTTTGATATGTTAGTAAGGTGTTAATAATTTGTTTTTATTTTAAAATATTTTAAAATCTATTCTAACTTATATAATATTTTTTAATTAAAATTTAATTATTTTTTATCATTACTTTTTAACACTTTTTCAATAATCTTAAAATGTTAATTATTCATCATATTTATATAAACACTTTTTAAAAACCACAAATATTATATTGATTTAATGTTATTTAAAAATAATAAATTGTTTGTTTATTGTTTATTATTAAGATTTATTTTAAAAAAAAATATTTTCAACACTATTAACAAGCTATAATAACTATTAAATCTTATATTTTATTTATATATATATTTGTAATGTTAATTCTTAAATATGAATACGGAGAATGAAAATAATTTTGATCTGAGAAAAGTAAATGATATTAAGGAAAAAGATTTTGATGGACAAATTCGTCCTAAAGAATTCTCTGAATTTTGTGGCCAGAAAAATATAATTGAGAATCTTAAAATTTTCGTAAAAGCTGCTTTGCTTCGTGGTGAAGCATTAGATCATATACTTCTACATGGGCCTCCAGGATTAGGGAAAACTACTCTTGCTTATATATTAGCAAATGAACTTGGTGTAAATATGAAGATTACATCAGGACCAATTCTTGATAAACCTGGTGATTTGGCAGGTATTTTAACATCTCTTGAAGAGGGTGATGTTTTATTTATTGATGAAATACATAGACTTTCTCCTATTGTTGAAGAATATCTTTATTCTGCAATGGAGGATTATACTATTGATATAATGATAGATAAAGGTCCTGGAGCAAGATCAGTTCAAATAAATTTAAATCCATTTACTTTAATTGGAGCGACAACAAGAAGTGGATTATTAACGGCACCTTTAAGAGCTAGATTTGGAATTCAATCACATTTAGAATATTATGATTCTGATGTGATTTTAAAAATAATAATAAGAAGTGCTTCAATATTGGGAATAGAAATAGAAACTCAAGCTGCTCATGAAATAGCATGTAGGAGTAGGGGAACACCACGAGTAGCTAATTCTTTATTAAGAAGAGTAAGAGATTTTGCTCAAGTAAAAGGGACTGGAAAAATTGATATAGATATAACTAAATATGCTTTAGATGCGCTAAATATAGATAAAAGAGGTTTAGATTCTATTGATAATAAAATACTTACTACTATAATAAATAAATTTAAAGGTGGGCCAGTTGGTGCTAGTACTATAGCGACATCAATAAGTGAAGATATAGGAACATTAGAAGAGGTTTATGAACCTTTTTTAATAAAAGAAGGATTTTTAAAGCGCACGCCAAGAGGTAGGGAAGTTACTGATTTAGCATATAATCATTTAGGAATAGATAAATTTAAAAGTGGATTATTTTAGAAAATAAAAAACATGAAAAAATTAATAGTTATAATTTTTGCATTAACGTTAATATCTTCAGGCTTATCTGAGGCTTGTACGTCTGCTATAATTACTGGAAAGGCTACACCTGACGGAAGACCATTGTTATGGAAAAATAGGGATACCGGAGAATTGAATAACAGAATTGAATATTTTGGGAATACAAAAGATATTAAGTATGCTTTTATTGCATTGATGAATAGTCTAACTATAACAGGTAGTGCATGGACTGGAACAAATGAGGTTGGTTTTTCTATAATGAATACCGCTTCATATAATCTAAAAGATGATGATATTAAAAAGAATGATATGGAGGGAAAGGTAATGTTTATGGCGTTGGCAAATTGTAAAAATCTTAAAGATTTTGAAAAAATGCTTACAAAAATGAAAAGGCCAATGGGAGTTGAATCAAATTTTGGAGTAATAGATGCTGAAGGAGGAGCTGCATATTATGAAGTAAATAATGAAGAGTGGAGAAAAGTTGATGTTTGTGATCCTAAAATAGCACCACAGGGATATTTAATATATACAAATCATTCATATACAGGTAGATTAAATGAGGGAATGGGATATATAAGATATACAAACGCAAGTCAAATATTTTTAGAAAAAATAGTTGAAAATGGAAAAATAACTCCACAATGGATTTTTAATAATTTATCAAGGAGCTTTTATAACTCAGTTGTTGGCATAGATCTTATTAAAAATCCTGAATATGCACCAAAAGGATGGTATTTTGATGGAGATTTTATACCTAGACGATCAACAGCTGCTTCAATAGTTGTAAAGGGTGTAAAAAAGGGAGAAAATCCTGAATTAACAATAATGTGGACAATTTTAGGATATGCACCTGTTGGAGTAGCGGTTCCTCTATTTGTTAAAAGTGGGGAAGAAATGCCGGAGCAGTTTATGAAAAGAGGAGAAAATATAGAGGGACTTGATTCTATGAATTGTCAAATGTGTGATGAAGCATTAGCAAGAAAAGAGAATGTTTTTTCTATAAAAAGAGGAAACGGAAAGAATTATTTTAAATTTTCCATATTATATAACAAAGAAGGAACAGGATATATTCAAAAGTTGTCACCAATTGAAAATAAGATATTTGAAACTTTTGAACCACAAATTGAAAAGTGGTATGAAAAAGGAATGATAAATACGAAAGAATTATCAGAATTATACCAAAAAACTGATTTTGGTGGAACAATTAAATAAAGGATTCATATATGCCCCTAAGATAGTATCTCAGGTAAATTCAGCTCAAACGGTTTTTATTTCGTCAGTAATATCAACTTTTGAATTTTCCTCTGTGAATATTATAATAGCTGCCGATAAAAAAAGTGCATATTTTTTTGTAAGTGATTTTTATAATTTTTTTGAAGAAGATAATATATTTTTTTTACCGTCTGCCAAGGAAGAATATTCAAATAATTCTATAAGAGAAGTTTCTCGAAAAGTTCAAAGAACATCAGTATTATCAGTTCTTTCCGGATTTTTAAATAAAGGAGAGAAAAAGAATCTAGAAGAGAATTTTTCTAAAGGGAATTTTGTAATAAATGAAAATATTCTTGATAAGGAAAAAAATTCTAAAAGCAAGCCTGTAATTATTATTTCATATCCGGAATCAATTAAAGAGCCGGTTCTTAAAAGCAAAAAGACCAGGGAAAACATTTTAAAGATAATTGTAGGGGAAAAACTAACACATGAATTTATAAAGGAATTATTGTTCGGGTATAATTTTCAGAAAGTGGATTTTGTTATAGAGCCTGGACAATTTGCATTGAGGGGAGGGTTGATAGATATTTTTTCTTTTTCTGATAATCAGCCATATAGAATAGATTTTTTTGGAGAGGAAGTAGAATCCATACGTCAATTTGATATAAATACTCAACGTTCAATAAAAGAGTTAAGGTCAGTTGAAATATATCCTAATCTTTATGAGAATTTTGAAGAAAAGGATTATGTTGATTTTTTTGAAATAGTACCTAAAAATTCAATAATATGGGAATTACAGAAAACTATAGATATAAAAGAAAGAACAACGGATATAGAATATGGAGAGAGAGAGAAATGGTGTGTTCCTCAGCCTACATTCAATAAAAATTTTGAAATATTATATCAGGATATTAGACAGAAAGAGGAGAAAGGGTATCATGTCAATATTTTAAGTCCTAATCTCTCTCAGACGTTCAGATTACAACAAATATTGAGAGATATAGGTGGTAAAGTTAATCCTTCATTTTTACCTATTTCTTTGCATGAAGGATATGTGGATCATATTTCAAAAAATTGTTACTATACTGATCATCAGATATTTGAAAGATATCATAAAATAAAGATAAAGCGTCAGGTAGAAAAAAGTGAAAGACTTACCATCAATGAACTCAGTGCTTTTCAGATAGGAGATTATGTAGTACATATAGATCATGGGGTGGGAAAATATGGCGGACTGGTAAAGACGAATATTAATGGAAATGTACAGGAAGCAATAAAGCTGATATATAAGGATAATGATGTTATTTTTGTTTCCATACATGGTATTCACAGAATTTCTAAATATAAATCAAAGGATGGTGAACCTCCCAAAGTATATAAATTAGGGACAAAAGCTTGGGAAAACCTTAAAAATCAAACAAAGACCAAAGTCAAGGATATAGCAAAAGACTTGATTAATCTTTATTCTGAGAGAAGGGAGACAAGGGGGTTTGCTTTTTCTGCTGACAATTTTTTACAGAATGAGCTGGAGTCTTCATTTATTTATGAAGATACTCCTGATCAACAAAAATCTATATTGGCTGTAAAAGATGATATGGAAAGTATTTGTCCTATGGATCGTCTGATTTGTGGAGATGTTGGGTTTGGTAAGACGGAAGTAGCAATAAGGGCTGCATTTAAAGCAGTATGTGACAGTAAACAAGTTGCAGTACTGGTTCCAACTACAATATTGTCTTTGCAACACTATCATACTTTTCATAACAGACTTAAAGATTTTCCGTGTACAGTAGATTATGTGAGCCGTTTACGTTCCCCAAAAGAGATGAAGGATATAAAGGAAAAATTGGAACAGGGGAAAATAGATATTCTGATAGGAACTCATAAACTTTTAGGAAAAGAGATCAAATTTAAAGACTTAGGGTTACTTATAATTGATGAAGAACAAAAATTCGGAGTAACGGCTAAAGAGAGGTTGAGACAATTAAAATTATCGGTTGATACGCTGACCCTTACGGCTACACCTATTCCAAGAACACTTCAATTTTCCTTGCTTGGGGCCAGGGATCTGTCCATAATAAACACTCCTCCTCCAAATAGACTACCGGTTCATACCGAGATAATCGATTTTAATGAAGAATATATTAAAGATATAATTGATCAGGAGATAGAGAGAGGTGGTCAAGTTTTTTTTATTCATAATAAGATTGAGGATATTCTTTCTGTCGAGGATATTATAAGAAGAATCTGCCCAACGGTTAAAACCTGCATAGCTCACGGTAAGATGGAGTCTGCCGTCCTTGAAAAAAAAATATTGGATTTTATTGAGGGAGAATATGATGTTTTGATATCAACTACCATAATAGAGAACGGTATAGATATTCCTAACGCTAATACAATGATAATCAATCAAGCTCAAAATTTTGGATTAAGCGATCTTCATCAGTTAAGAGGAAGGGTAGGAAGATCAAACGTCAAAGCCTTTTGTTATCTGGTTATTCCATCGATTACATCATTATCGGATGATGCCCGAAGAAGATTAAAAGCCATAGAAACATTTTCCGATCTGGGAAGTGGATTTAATATTGCCATGCAGGATTTGGATATACGTGGAGCCGGAAATTTGTTAGGAGCCGAACAGAGTGGATTTATTGCGGAAATAGGGTTTGAAACTTATCAGAAAATCTTAAATGAAGCATTGTCTGAAATGAATTTTTCAGAAGAAAATAAAGATAATCAGCCAAAACATATTTTACAAAATATACAAAAATCAACCTATATTTCTGATTGTCAAATTGATACTGATCTAGAGATTCTTATCCCTGATGATTATATAAATATACAGGCAGAAAAAATCAGACTTTATAAAGAATTGGATGGAATACAGGATGAAGAAATATTACAAAAATTTGCCGAAGAAATGCAGGATAGGTTTGGTCCTATTCCTTATGATTTTTTAGAATTGATAAATATAGTTAGACTCAGAAGAGAGGCAATTCAACTGGGAATAGAGAGGATTGTTTTAAAAAATGGTATGATGTTGGCTTATTTTATAAGCAATCAAATGTCTCCTTTCTATCAAAGTAAGATTTTTTCTGAAATATTGAATAATTTACAGAAATATGGTAGAAAATATGTTCTGATTGAGCAAAATAAAAAATTATATATAAAAGCACTATCAGTAAATAGTGTTGAAAAAGCGGTGTTGGTATTGCAAGATATATTACCTTTGCACACTTCATTTAAAAAATAAAATTGATGAATCTTCTTATAGATATAGGAAATACAGCGTGTAAAGCGGCATTTGCAAATGGCAAAACTATAGGTAAAATATATCATTATGTTGGTGAAGAAATTGCTGATTTTATTAAAAAGATTATTGAGAAAGAGTGTCCGCATGTAAAACCTGAAATTATAGTATTGAGTTCTGTTCGTAATAAAGATACTCTACTTGAGAAAGATCTCAAAAAAGAATGTGGTGATCTTATTGTTTTTGATACTGATTTTGTTTCTTCATTGATTTCAGATAATGAGTTTAGTACAGAAAAGAATGACCCTATATTTGTTCTTTCTAACATGCCAGAGGGGATGGGAGCCGACAGAATGGCCGCAATTCTTGCTTCTCATTGTCTGTTTCCTGATAAAGACCTTATTGTTTTCGATTTTGGAACAGCAACTACTGTTGAGTTTATAAACGGTAGAAAAGATGCTGGAATATGGGAAGAGTCAAAAACAGCACAATATTTGGGTGGAGCGATTTCTTTGGGGCTAAATACTCGCTATAAAGCTTTGAATTATTTTACGCAGAAGATTCCATTACTAAATCCCAACGATTTTCTAAAAAATAATAAAATACAAGATATCAGCACAATAGGCACAGATATCGATACTGCTTTAGCCGCAGGAAACATTCTCGGCATAATGTTTGAAATACAAGGCTATATCGCAATGCATCCCGATAGAACCATTATATTTACTGGAGGTGATGCAATATATTTTGCGGAAAGATTGAAAAATTCCATCTTTGTAGTTTATAACTTAGTTTTGATGGGTTTATCCCATATAGCACAGCATTATGCACAAACAAAAAAACATTAAAAAATTTTTAATTATTCAAGTTGCGTTATCAGTGGTGGCTTTAATATTGCCGCTGCAGATATTTGCACAGGAAACAGTCGCTGAAAGCTCATTTACCCCATATTCTTTATTTGGGATAGGAGATCTTGTAAAACAAGGAACGGCATACAATCGTTCAATGGGGGGCATTGGAATAGGAGACAGAAACAATCGTTTTATAAATTATCTTAATCCTGCTGCCGTGACCGCCAGAGATACACTCTCTTTTTTGCTTGATTTTGGGATAGAACAAAAGAATACATATTATTCTGCTATACAGGCATCATCAATTGGATCCTCATCTACGGATAAGCTTACCTCAGCAAACAATATTTGCAATATGCATCATATTATTGCTACTTTTCCTATTTATAAAAAATCTGCCTTTAAAATCGGGATTACTCCGTTTAGTGATGTGGGATATAAATTTATATCTTCTGAAACAGACAAAGGGATTATTTCTGAAATAGGAGATATAAAATACCAGAGAATAGGTCAAGGAGGTATTTATCAGACATTTATTGGAGCCGGTGCTACTTTTTTTAACAGATTAAGTGTTGGTGCTGATGTTATGTATTATTTTGGAACTATAAATCGTTATAGTAGTGCCTATTTCACCACAAATTCAGCATATAGAACAATTAAATCAGGTTGGACATATGTTGCTAGAGGTTTTTCCGGAAAATTTGGTCTTCAATATGAACAGCCTCTTTCAAGTACTTTGTCTATGACAATAGGAGGTACATATAAATTAGCATCAAACCTTGGAGGAGACATTTCCCGTTATGCTTATGGTATTTCCACTAATGAGACAGATACTATATCTTATGATAAAAAAGATATGACCACTTTGACTATACCTCAGGAAATAGGGATTGGAATAACTTTGAGAAAAACGGATAAATGGATGGCAGGTTTTGATTATACACGTCAAGACTGGAGCAATACTACATTTGAAGAAACTCCCGGGGTGGATTTTAGCCCTGTTTTAGCTCAATCGTTTAAAGCCGGATTTGAATTCACACCAAACAGATATGACGTAAGATATTATTCAAAAAGTATTACTTATAGAGGTGGGGCATATTATGATCAGTCATATTTTTCTTTGAACGGAAATCAAATTAATTCAATGGGCGTTACTTTTGGAGTATCACTACCAATATTCCGCTGGTATAATTCCTTAACCATAGGGGTTGATATTGGTCAGAGAGGGACATTGAAAAATAATATGATAAGAGAACAATATTTTTTATTCACTTTAGCATTAAATTTGCATGATATTTGGTTTATAAAACCGTTATATAATTAAAATTATTACTTTTGCAATCCAAATAAATATTTAAAGACTCAAAATTTTGATTATAAAAAAGAACAGAAATGAAGAAAATCGTTATTATTTTAATTGCCCTGATTATTGCTGTTCCTTCTTTTTCTCAAGGAAAATATGGTAAGGATAGCTCTGAATGTATTAAATATCTTTCATATTACCAAGAATACATGAAACAAAATAATATATCAGAGGCAATACCTTTTTGGAGAAAAGCCATATCTCTTTGTCCTCCTACAGCTAATCAAAAAATGTTGTTGGATGGTCAAAAAATCTTTCGGTATCTTATTGTTAAAAATCAAAAGAATGTTGTTCTTCGACAAGAACTACTTGATTCTTTGATTATGTTACACGATGTGAGAGCGGAATATTATCCTAATAATAAAATAATAACTCTTGATAACAAGGCAAAAGATATTATTAATTTTAATTATTCAGGTGATAATTTGAAGAAGCAATATGATATTCTCACGGAAATACTTAAAGTAACGAATGGAAGTAGCAGTCCGATTGTTTTTGTAAAACAAATGCAGTTAGCTGTTGATCTTTATAAACAAGGTATTCTTGTTGCCGATGATGTTATAAATACCTATACTCAAACATTAGATTGCCTGGAAGGGATTATTGCTGAGGGAGAAAATGACAAATTGGCCTCAGTAAAGAAAGATGTTGAGACTCTTTTTGTAGAGAGTGGAGTTGCTTCATGCGAAAAACTGGTATCTCTTTATACACCTCGGTATGATGAAATTCAAAAAGATAAGAACCTTCTTTCAAGTATGGTTAAAATGTTGAGTACTTCTGATTGCTTGGATACAGATTTGTTTTATCATGCAATTGAGTCTCTTAATAAACTTGAACCCACATATAGTACAGCATATTATCTCTATCGTTTATGTTCTTCACGTGAAGAAAATGAGGAGGCAATTAAAGCATTAAAAGAAGCTATTACTCTTATTGAACCCGTAGATGCAAAGCAGGCATCTGATTATTATTTAGAAATGGGAACATATTATTTCAAAAAAATGGGACGTTCAGCCAGTGCTATAGAAGCAGCTAAGAAGTCTGCAGAATTAAATGAGGCAAACAGCGGAAAGGCATACTTGCTTATTGGTACAATATGGGGCTCTCAAAAATGTAGTGGAAATGAAGTTGAAGTTCGTGCACCATATTGGGTAGCAGTTGATTATATGATAAAAGCACGTAATGCAGATCCTTCATTAACTGAAGAAACAAACAATCTTTGTGCACAATATCGTAAATATTTTCCACAACAAGCTGATGCCTTCATGTATGATATTATTGATGGTGCTTCTTATACGGTATCTTGTGGTGGAATGCGTGAAAATACGATCGTAAGGACACAGAAATAGATAGAAATATAAATTGAATTGAAATACAGATTTCAGTACAAAACCCTATATATTATAGCTGCCAATTATTCTTTGGCGGCTATAATGATTTTTATGATTGCATCTTGTAAAAAGGGAGATGTTGACATAGAATTAATTGACTCTCAAAAGGTTCCCCAACAGGTTGTTGTGAATATGTCAGTTGTTCAATCTGATAAAGGTAAGATTGAAATGAGAACAGAATCACGACGGATGGAAAGATATTCATATATTGTTGATTCCGTTAAGGTTAGTTATGATTTTTTTCCATTGGGATTTTTTGTATATATGTATACTCCGGAAGGAGAACTTGAAACACAAATAAAAGCAAATCAAGCTAAACACATTACAACTAAAGGAAAAGAATCCTGGTCGGCTTTTGGTAAAGTAGAGGTTACTAACTATATAAAAGGAGAAAGGATGGAGACGGATACAATATATTGGGATCAGGAAAAGAAGAAGATATATACGAATTGCTATGTAAAAATTATATCCACTGATGGTATGATGCAGGGATATGGAATGGAGTCTGATGAATTGGGAAGGAATGCCACTATACTCAAACCATTTAACTCATATGGAATAGTGGAAAAGGATACAACTGATTTTTATTTAGATACTATTAATCTGATAGGTCCAAGAAAAATATAAAAAGAATCTATGCAACGTTTTTAAAACAACCTGCATCTAATAATAGATTTTTGTTTATTTTTGCATTTCTTCCTCGAAAAAGGCGAATAAAAAGAAATAAATAATTAACTAAAACTTAAAAAAATGGCGGTTCTAGAGAAAATCCGCGTCAAACTCGGAATATTCATTACAATTGTAATTGCTGTTGCGTTGTTGTCTTTTATAATCGATCCAGACACATTACGTTCAACGGCACAAATGTTTTCTTCTAAGAATGAAGTGGGTAAAATGAAAGGTAAGGATATATCGTATAAATCTTTTTACGATGAACTTACATACTATACAAAGCTTGCTGAATTGACGGCAAATCAAAATGTAAACGAAGAAGCTGTTCAATCTTCGTTGAGAGAAGCTGCATGGCAATCAATATTTGATAAAGAGGTTTTTATTCCAAAAACCAAAGATGCCGGAATAAATGTTGCAGCCGATGAAATTTTAGATTTAACCCAAGGCAGTCAAATTTCTCCTGTTTTAACAAAACAACCAATGTTTCTTGACCAAAATGGGAACTATAATAGAGAGAATTTGATAAGATTTGTTCAGTCAATATCTGCTGATGCTACCGGCAATGCCGATTTTTATTGGAATTATCTGGAAAATGCTGTTTATAAACAACAATTATATACAAAATATGCTTCTTTAGTAGAGAAGAGTAATATATACAACTCTTTAGAAAAGGAGCGCGCAATTTTGGAAAATAATGTCATTTCGGATGTGGACTTTGTAATGGTTCCTCTTGGTTTTAAACAAGATTCTTCTATCACTATCTCTGACAAAGAGATAAAGGAGTATTACAATGCACGCAAAGAAAATATGAAGCAAGTTGCTAATAGAGATATAGAATATGTGATGTTTGAGGTGGTACCTTCACAGGAGGATATTGATGAGACAAAAGATAATTTTGATAAACTATATGAAGAGTTTAAGGTATCTGACAATCTGAAAAACTTTATTGCTCTTAATTCAGACAGCAAATGGAATACTTATTATTTCAGTAAAGAAGAATTAGCATCAATTCCTGAGTTTGCCGAATATGCTTTTGGAAAGAACAAAATGAATGCAAGTGAGGTAAATACTTCTGATAAATCCTATATGGCCGCAAGAATAATATCTTCTAAAGCTCTTCCGGATTCAGTTTATGCAAAATTCATGTTTGTACAAACTGATTCGCAAGCCGATTCTGTGGTTAATGCTTTTAATAAAGGAGTTTCTCCGGTTGGCTTCTCTGAATTGGGGTGGATTACACAACAGATAACAGCACAAAATAATGTATCCCATTTTGATGTAGCATTTGAAATAAAAGAAAATAAGGCAATAAAAGTTAAAAATGACCAGGGGTGGACGGTTTTGTATATAAAAGAAAGGACTTCTCCTAAAAATAAAGTACAATTAGCTGTTTTATCAAAGACTATAATTCCGTCAGAAAGTACTTATCGTGATTTCTTAATGAAAGCAACTGAATTTTCAGATAAGGCTGAAGGAAAATACGAAAAATTCACTTCTATTATTAAAGAAGAAAATCTTCCTGTTATTCCGGTTTCCCATATTACAGAGGCAACTAAGAGGATAGGGGTTTGTGAAAATGCAAAAGAAGTTACCCGTTGGGCTTTTGAATCAAAAAAGGGAGAAGTATCTGATGTTATAATAGTTAACAACAAATATTATTTTGTAGCTGCTGTTACTCAGGTTAGAAAAGAAGGATATATTCCTGTTTCAGATTTAAAACAGGAAATAAAAATGGCAATCATGAATGAGAAGAAATTAGAAAAGATGGTTGCTGAAGTTTCCGAAAAAACAAAAGATTGTACGACTCTTGATCAAGTTGCCGAGACATTAGGTTCAACCGTTAGTCACCAGACAGGTGTATCTTTCGGTTCAATGCAGTCCAGATCGTTGGATCCTAAATTTATAGGAGCTGTAGCCGGTGCAGAACAAGGAATTTTAACCGGTCCGGTGGCAGGGGAGATAGGTGTATATATCTTCCAAATAGCTGATCGTCAAACAGGTAAATATTTTACAGAAAAGGATGCCATGAATAATTTGGCACAAATAACCTCTTATCAGATGAAGATTTTACAAAACGTTCTGATGAGTACTGCTGAAATTAAAGACAATAGAGCAAGGTTTTTTTGATTTTTTTTTCAACAAAAAGCCGCGATTTATTAACATTTAATTTTGATAACTTGGATTTAATATCTATATTTGAAGTCGTGAATTACTTTGAATTCATTTATGTTTAACCAATAAATAATAAACACTTAACAAAATTTTTATGAAAAGGATTATTTATTCATTAGTGATTATGATTGCTGCTGGCAGTCTTTTCACTTCTTGTATTGAAAATGTTGAGCCTGAGGGAGTGTACGAACTCAGACTGGCAAAAGCCGCTTACTATGAGGCTCTTGCTAACTTAAAGCTCGCCGATGCTAAAGTAGCTGAAGCAGATGCTACTTACAGATTGGCTGAGGCTTCTTACCAAGATGCGTTGACTGCTGGTCAGGTAATTGCAAATCAGATTGAGGCTTTGCGCGCTGAACTTATAGAAGCACAAAATGCTGCTACTAAAGAAACACTTCTTGTAGCAATACAACAATTGCAAGCTAACAACGAAGTTACTATGGTTAATCTTGCAAAACAACTTGCACAAGCTCAAGCTCAGTTGGAAGCTGCTCTTAAGGATATTGCTTTTGAAAGTATAGATCTTACAGCAGAACAACAACTTGCTTATGCTGCAATTGTACATCGTTATAGAGATGCAATGGCTGAATATACTACAGCTGCCGGAGTAGTTGTCACAAAACAACAGGATCTTATCGCTGCTCAGGTTGCTATTGCTGATGGTACTGTAAAAGAAAATCTTGATAATCAATTAGCCGATGCTGCTGAAGAATTAGCTAACGCTAAATCAGATCTTGCTAACGTTAAATTGTGGAAAAATAGCGAAGATATCCAGGAATGGGTTGCTGAATTGGAAAAATTACAAGACACAATGGATATGATTACTGTTGATTCCCTAAAAGCTGCTCAACAAATTGCTTACAACACAGTAGATTATAATCCGTTAGCTGATGCTTATACTGCTGCTGCTGCTGTTACTGCCTCTGCTTTGGCAGCAAAAACTACTGCAACAACTACTTATAATACAGCAGTTGCACAAAGACCTGTTACTGTAAAGAAATATACAGTGGATTTGTCATCTGTTCAAGGTATTGCAAAAGCCAAATTCAAACTACTTCTTCAAACCTCTGTTGACAGAGACTTTGCAAAAGGAGTATGGGATGAGTTAGATGGTCAAACTAGACCTCTTAATTCTCCAATTGTTGCTGGTGACTCTGCTTATGTTAATCTTGCTAATCTTGCTTCTGATGAATTTGATGTTTATGCATCTTATGATTCAAAGGGTTTCATCATGGATGGTGAAGATTATGAATACACAAATGAAGCTGATGTTGACAAGACTCTCTCAGCTCAAATGGGCCTTAATGGTATGGTTTCTTGGTTAAAAGAAATGTATGCTGAACAAGATACTGCTGGTTTAGCTGCTAAACTTCGTGCTGCAGTTACAGCAAGAAATACTGCTAAGACAGCTTGGGAAGCAGTTGAAGGAAACACTTTAACTCAACCTTCTTCAACTGCATGGGCTTCTGCTTTTGCAGGAACAGCTTATGCTACAGCTTATAACAAATTAGCTGCAGGAACATATGAATTCCTTTATTCAACAGCTGCTACTTCTTGGTATATTCATACTACTTTAACTGCTGCTGATACTACAGCTTATGTTAATGCATTTAAAAACTTCTATACTCAAAGAGAGGCTTATTGGGGAATCCCTGCTGATACTCTACGTTATGTAGAAAGAACATTTGATGCTTATGGTCATCTTATTTCTTCAGAAACTATTTCAGTTAATGCTAAAGACCTTTCTTATGCTCTTTTGAAAGATATTGATGGTAAAGAATTAGCTTATACTGCTCCTAATGTTGCTGCTCAACAAGCTGATATGGGTGATGAAGTAGATGCCGGAAATACTCATTATGGTGATATTTATGGTTCAAAACTTTCTGTTGCTCAAGTAAATAAAGTTTATCAACTAGCACAAAGACCTGCAGTTGGTTCTACTCCAACAAATCCTGACAGAGTAGCTACAGTATATGTTGCTGCTGATTATGATGAGGCATTTGGTCTTACTGCTGGTACTTATGCTGCTGCTTCTGTTGCTGATAAAGCTGAATATGCAAGAATTCTTGCAGTTGGTACAGCTAACAACACAGATCACGGTACAAATTATATTTATGTAACAAGCGTTGTTGATTATTACGGTGTTAATCCTGCAGGGGCTGGTACAAGTGCTGTAAATGATTTGGATTATTTCCAAAATCAGATTGGTTATATTGTAACCTTTAATTCTGACTGGACTGTAAATACTGCGAATGTTGCTTGGAATAAAAAATTGGAATTTTTGATTGACGAATTGGGATACAATTCATCTCCTGCAGCTGGTGAAGTTTATTTCACAGCTAATAATATTTTCAACACAGCTTTGTTTAAATATTTGAGAGCTCAAGCTATTGTTGATGAATTGACTGCTTATCAAACAGCAGGTGCAGTTAACTTCAATGAACTTGAAGCAGTTATTGCTGAACTTGAAGCAGATATTCAAGCTAGCTATGATACTTTCAAATATAACACTAAGACTGTTGCCGCTTTAGAAACTGCAATGAATACAGCTCTTGCTACATATAATGCTAAGAAAGCACTTTCTGATGCTGCCAAAGCTACCAGAGATGATTATTATGAAGCTAATATTACACCTTATGAAGATATAATTGATGATTGTATCACTGATTATGCTCGTTATGAAGCTTTATACAATGCTTTGAAGGGTGTATATCTAGGAGCAATTGGTGGAACTGACGTTCAGGCACAACTTGATGCAATGGTTGCAGCAAAAGAAGTAGCTGTTGCTGCTGCTCAAACTGCTTATCAGACTATTTTAGTTTCTATTCAACAATATGAAGCAGGTGTATACAGTTCTCAGGCATTAGTTCTTGCTGCAGAAGCACAATTAAAAGATGCACAAGATCTTCTTGCAATTGCTAAGGCAGAATTGGATTCAGCTAAAGCAGCGTACGATGCTCTTATGGTTGTTATTAACGCAATGAAATAATTGTGGTTTTGATTAAGAAATTAAAATTAACAAACGCAATGTTGAAAAAACTAAGCATATTACTATTAACAATCTTCATGGTTGTGCCTGCAATGGCACAACCGGAAGAAAGTTGTGGGTGTATGTTTGCTCCAAAAGCGGGACAATGGCAGATTGATTTGGCTCTGGGCCAAGGTCAGTTCTTTAATGACTACAGCGGACTTTTTTATCTACTACCAAATGCTGACGGTACAAGTACTGGCATAGGAGGTACTAGTTATATTTCGTCTGATTTGTCTACTACTGTCTTGAACATCGGTTCTTTAAACTATAACAGCCTTACTAACATAGCAGGTATTCAAGGAAAATATTTTATCTCAGACAGATTTGATATCAACCTTATGGGTGCTTACAATGTTAACATGCAACCTGACAAAGATTTTATCGAGGGAGAATCATTCGGTGTTTCCGGAGTGGTTAATCCTTCTGAAAATGAGACCACTGTTGGTGTTGGCGACATTTATGCTCAAAAAGCAATTCTTGGCGCGGTAACAAATAGTTTAATGGCTCAAATTGGATCAAATTACTATTTTAAAGTAAAGAATCCAAGAATTAGCCCATACCTTGGTGTATTCGGTCAATTCAAGATGGCTCGCATTGAAGCATACTATCCTTATACCGGTGAAACTGTTAGTTCTGATACAGGTGATAACTTAAGTGAAGATATCGCAGTGTACAGAGCTTCTGGTAGAGCTGGTCAGGTATTGGGAATTGGTGGCGGTATTACTATGGGAGTAGGTTATTCTTTGGCTCCGGGTCTTATTCTCGGTTTCGAAGTGGCTCCTGTCGCTTATCAATACTCATTAATGCACTTACAAGTACAAGGACAAAACGCATATTATGCAATGAATCACAATTTTAGAGCATTTACTTATCCGCAACTTAAGATAGGTATACGTTTCTAATAGACGATTATTGTAGTTGAAAACTTAAAGCGCCCGGCAAAATGTCGGGCGCTTTTATTTTAACGATAATCTCATTAATAATAGTTACTTAAAAATAAGTTTAAGTATTACTCATACATATAATATGTTAATTATAAAGTGTTATATTCTTGGAGGAACCTCATATAATAAAAATAATCCATGATATTAAATATGGATAAGAAGCAAACAATGATGGTGCTGTTTTTTAAGAATTAATAGCTTCTACGGGATCTAAATTTGCTGCTGATCGTGCGGGTGCCACACCGGCAATAATTCCTATAACAGAGGAAATAAGGAGCCCTTTAATTATATTCTTTGCAGTAAGAATAATAGTTATTCCACCTAAATCCGGGATAGCTAAAGAAATAACATATACAAGTAGAATTCCCATAAAACCTCCGGCAATTGCCAGAGTAGCTGATTCAATCAGAAATTGAGTATGAATAACATATTTTTTTGCTCCAAGTGCCTTTTGAATTCCGATTTGATTGGTTCTTTCTTTTACTGATACAAACATTATATTGGCAATACCAAATCCTCCTATAAGAAGGGAAAAGCCCCCTATTATCCAGCCAACTAAATTGATGGTTTTGAAAACATTGTCAACTTGTGATATTATGAAGGACATCTGGTTAACAGAAAAATTGTCTTTTTGAGCTGGTGTCAGTCTTCGGATACCACGCATAAGTATTCTCATTTCGTTGGTAAAATCGTCTTTTGATGCATCTTTGCCAGGGTTTGCCATAATCATGGTCCCTGTATTCTTTATTTCTATAATACTCTTTGAAAATTTGATAGGAATTACTGCGACAGCATCTATTTTGAATATACTTACCATGCTTTGTCCCTCTTTTTTAAAAACGCCAATAACTATTGCTTCATAATTACCAATCTTTATAATTTTACCGATGGGGCTTTCTCCTTCCGGAAATAAAGTCTCTTTTACTTTGTTTCCAATGATTACAACATGTGAACCATTCTGCATTTCTATAGGAGAGAAGGTTCTACCTTCCTCAATTTCTCCCGGTATGGCAATTTCCCAATCTGAAGTTCCTCCTGCAATAACCCCATCTCCAAAGGAATTTCTTTTAAACTTTAGTAATTTTTTAAAACTACTTACGAAAGTCATTTTGTTGAATGTTGTTCCATTTGTTTTTAAATACTGATATTCTTCAAGGATAACCGATGGTCTTTTACGATATTCCCACCATTTATATACACCATTGTCATCTTCTTCAGGTGCCATAGGAAAGTCTTCAATGAAGACAACATCACTACCAAAGGTGTCAAATCCCTTTTTAATGCTGGTCTTTAGGGCATCAACAACTGAAAATACTGCAACTATGGAAAAAATGCCAATACATACACCCAAAAGAGATAAGAAAGTACGGAATTTATCAACTTTAAGTTGAGAAAATGCAAAATCTATACTTTCACCAATCAACTTGGTTACACTTCTAAACTTTTTTATAAAATCACTCATAAATAGATCCTCCCTAAAGTCCGATTTTCTTTTTTAATGCTCTTATGGTGTCAAATGCATCCAAAGGAGACAGTGTGTTAATATCAATATTTTTCAATTCATCACGGATATCTTCCAGTAACGGGTCTTCAAGTTGATAGAGAGAAAGTTGTACCGGCTTGGATTTCTTTAAAATCTTTGTGTTATTCTCTATTTTTTTATTTTTTTCCGGTTCATTTTCCTCTAGAAATCTAAGTTTTTCTTCAGCTTTTTTAACAACGGTATCAGGCATACCGGCTAATCTTGCAACATGTATACCGAAACTGTGAGAAACTCCTCCCGGACAAAGTTTTCTTAAAAATATTATTTTCCCATCCATCTCTTTTGTTGATATATGAAAATTATGGACTCTTTCAAATATATTTTCAAGATCATTTAACTCATGGTAGTGTGTTGCGAAGAGGGTTTTAGCTTTGCAATTGATAGTAGTTCCATTCCCCTCGTGAAGATATTCTACTATAGCCCATGCTATTGACATTCCATCAAAAGTACTGGTTCCTCTACCTATTTCATCAAGCAGAACCAGTGATCTTTCTGAGAGGTTATGAAGAATGGTTGAAGTTTCAAGCATCTCCACCATAAAGGTGGATTCTCCCCTGGATATATTATCTGAAGCTCCGACACGGGTAAAGATCTTGTCAATAAGGCCTATTTCCGCCTTCTCGGCAGGAACAAAGCATCCGATCTGAGCAAGGAGTACTATTAAGGCAGTCTGCCTTAAAAAGGCCGATTTTCCCGCCATATTTGGCCCTGTTAAAATGATTATTTGTTGTGAATTGTTACTAAGGTATAAATCGTTTTCTATAAACTGTTCTCCGGTAGGCATCATTGTTTCAATTACCGGATGTCTGCCCTTGATAATTGAGATATCTAAGCCATTATTCATATGAGGCCTGCAGTATTTATTGGAAACGGCCAGTTCTGCAAATCCCACAAGACAATCAAGCCTGGCAATTATTGATGCATTTTTTTGAAGAGCTGATATGTTTTCCTGTATTTTTGAAACGATATTTAGAAAAAGGGAAGATTCAAGGATGAGAATTTTTTCTTCTGCACCGAAAATTTTCTCTTCATATTGTTTTAATTCCGGGGTAATATATCTTTCTGCATTAACGAGAGTCTGTTTGCGTACCCATTCGGGTGGAACTTTATCAGAGTGAGTATTGCGGACTTCAAGGTAGTATCCGAAAACACTATTAAAGCTTATTTTCAGTGAAGAAATACCGGTACGTTCTTTTTCGTGCTGTTGTATTTGCAGCAGTGTCTCTTTTCCATGGTGTAAAGTATTGCGTAGTTCGTCAAGTTCTTTAGAAACGCCTGAGGCAATGACATCTCCTTTTCCAATTTGTGAAGCTGCTTCGGGAAGGAGTTGTGTTGATATTATTTTGTAGAGTTCTGAGCAGATATTCAGTTCATCTGCAATTGGTTTCAGGGTCTCAGTTTTGCTTATTTCTTCCTTTATGGATGAAATACATTTTAGTCCCCGTCCCAATTGAAGAACTTCTCTTGGTACTATTTTCCCCGCGGCGGCTTTTGATATGATTCTCTCCAGATCGCCGATATCTCCAATTGAAGATTGGATTCTTTCTGTTTTTTGGATGTCAGAAACGAAACAACTTACAACATCATATCTTTTTTCTATTTCTTCAATATTTTTAAGAGGCATTGAAAGCCACTCTCTTAGTTTACGCCCTCCCATAGGAGAAGAACATTTATCTATGACAGATATTAGTGATGTCCCTTCTGGTCCGCCGAATGAATTGAAAATTTCCAGATTGCGGAATGTAAAACGGTCCATCCACACAAAATTATCTTCATCTATGCGAGAAATGGAGCAAAGATGTCCCAGACCGCTATGTTGTGTGAGTTCAAGATAGAATAAAATTGAACCGGCGGCACTGATTCCAAGAGGAAGATGTTCTATTCCGAATCCCTTTAATGATTCCAAATGAAATTGTGTTCGGAGTTTTTCATATGTGGATTCATATACAAATGCCCATTCATCCATTGTAGAGATATATGCAATATTTCCAAACCTTTTACGAAAGCCATCCTGATATCCTTTTTGAACTAATACTTCTTTGGGTGAAAAGCTGGAGAGGAGTATTTCTATATAATCAAGAGAGCCCTGGGCTATTTTAAAAGTGCCTGTAGAAATATCCAGAAAAGCAATGCCACCTTTATCTTTGTTAAAAACGGCAGCGGCAAGAAAATTATTCTCTTTTTGTTGAAGTAAAGTATCATTATATGCGACACCTGGAGTTACAAGCTCTGTAACACCTCTTTTTACAATTTTCTTGGTGAGTTTAGGATCTTCAAGTTGATCACATACGGCAACTTTATATCCGGCGCGGATGAGTTTGGGCAGATAGGTGTCTATGGCGTGATGTGGAACCCCTGCAAGTTCTGTATATGTTCCTGACCCGGTTGCTTTTCGTGTAAGGACAATTCCCAATACTTTGCTTGCAATTAAAGCATCATCACCGAAAGTTTCATAAAAATCTCCTACCCTAAAAAGCAATATGGCATCGGGATAAGTTGCCTTTATCTCGAGGTATTGTTTCATCAGGGGAGTTTCAGCTATCTGCTTTTTATAATTCATAAGAACAAAAATACTCATATTTTCTCTCAAAATCTTATCTTTGTTACTGTGAGATAATAAATATCTTTTTTTTGAAAAAAATAATGTTTTCCAAAATATAAATTAATAATATGAAAAAATCTATTTTGTCAATTGCGATTGTTGCAATGTCTATTATGGTGATTAGTACGGGCTTTATGCCTAATCCTGCAAAAAAATGCGAAAAGGAAATGGCTAAGATAATGAAAGATCTTGATGTGGTTGGATTAAGTGTGGCAGTTGTAAAAGACAACCATATTATTTATAACAAATCATTTGGATATAAAAATCTTGAAACAAAAGAACCGCTTACTAATGATTGTATTTTCAGGATAGCTTCAATATCAAAATCTTTTTCTGTGACTTCAATTATGCAACTTCGCGAGCAGGGTAAAGTTTCAATTGATACCGATGTTAGTGAATTGGCAGGGTTTAAAGTGAGAAATCCGAAATTTCCGGATAAAATTATTACACTCGGAATGCTGATGTCTCATTTGTCAAGTTTGAATGATACGCAGGGATATTTTAATCTGGATGTTATTAATCCTGATAAGAATACTGATTGGGCAAAATGTTATAATGATTATGAGCCTGGTACGGGATATCAATATTGTAATCTAAATTTAAATATGGTTGGAACATTTATTGAAAAGATTTCTGGCGAGAGGTTTGATCTATATGTAAAACATCATATATTGGATCCTTTAGGATTATATGGTGGGTATTGTGTTGATTCTTTGGATTCTTCCAGATTTGCCAGGATATATTTATATAATAATGAAAAAAAATGTTTTGATGAGTCCCCTGAAGCATATGCTCCTCGTCGGGAAGAGATAAAAAATTATGTGATGGGATACTCTACACCAATTTTTTCTCCGACAGGAGGAATGAAGATTTCCGCATTGGATTTGGCAAAATATATGATAATGCATATGAATTATGGTACGTCCCCTCTGGGAAATGTTAAAATAATTTCCGAGGAGAGCTCTAAGATAATGCAGACAAAACTTTCCGAAGCAGAAGGATATGGTATGGGATTGTGGATAGAACACAATTATATTCCCGATGTAGTTCTTGTCGGACATACAGGAGGCGCTTATGGCTTGAGAAGTGAGATGTTTTTCGACCCCGAGAAGAAATTTGGTATAGTTGTGATAAGCAATGGTGCTCTTCCTGAAACAGCTGCCCCTGATAAGAACATATTAAAGGCAACAATCAGGTGTTTATATAATAATTTTATAAAATAACGGTTTTAACCCGGAGAGGGGAATAATAAAGAAAATGGAGCTGAATTCAATAATAAAAATAAAATATCCGATAATTCAGGGGGGTATGGTTTGGTGTAGTGGCTGGAGATTGGCTTCTGCCGTGAGCAGTGAAGGTGGATTGGGATTGATTGGTGCAGGATCTATGCACCCGGATGTATTAAGACACCATATTCGTTCTTGCAAAGAGGCTTTAAAAGATGCTCCTGAGGGTTTTAATGTTTTTGGAGTGAATATTCCTTTGGTTTATCCTCAATTGGATGAGGTGATGGATATTATTGTTGAGGAAAAGGTTCCAATTGTTTTTTCTTCAGCCGGTTCTCCTAAAAAATGGACTCCTTTTTTACATGAGAATGGAATAAAGGTGGCACATGTTATTTCTTCCTCTGCTTTTGCACTGAAATGTGTTGAAGCTGAGGTGGATATTATTGTTGCAGAAGGTTTTGAGGCTGGAGGACACAACGGAAAAGAAGAAACAACTACTTTTTGTTTGATTCCTGCCGTTAGAAGGGCTATAGGCCAGGATTTTCCATTGATTGCGGCGGGAGGAATTGCTACAAGAGAACAAATGAAGGCGGCAATGGTTTTGGGAGCGGATGGAGTGCAGATAGGAACCAGATTTGCTCTTTGTGAGGAAAGTTCTGCTTCAGAAGCATTCAAAAATTATTGCAGGGGATTAGCTGAAGGTAAAACAAAATTGTTACTGAAAAAGGTTGTTCCGACACGACTTGCTGATAATGATTTTTCTTTTCAAGTAGCTGAAGAAGAGGGATGTGGCGCAGTGGCAGAAGAGCTTAAAGTTCTTCTGGGTACAGGGCGTGCAAAAAAAGGAATTTTTGAAGGAGATTTATCTGCCGGAGAGATTGAAATAGGGCAAATTTGCTCACTTGTTAATGTAAGGGAGACAGTTTCCCAGATATTTAATGATCTTATAAAAAAAAATGAATAATAGAGAAAGAAAACCTTTTAAAGAGTATAGGAAACAAGGCCAATTTCCAGTGAGGGCTAAAAAATCTCTCGGGCAACATTTTCTAAAAGATCAGAGTGTGGCCCAAAAGATTGTTGCGGCTCTTTGTGAAGATGGATCTGAGGCTAATGTGATTGAGATAGGACCTGGTACTGGAGTGCTTACTCAATATTTGATTCAACGGCCGCAACTTAATCTGAAAGTTGTTGAAATTGATAAGGAAGCTGTTGGATACCTTCTTGAAGCCTATCCTCAGATAAGTAAGAATTTATATGAAGCTGATTTTCTGAAACTCAATTTGGAAAAAATCTTTCCAAAAGATTTTGTTGTTATAGGGAATCTTCCGTATAACATATCTTCGCAAATTTTTTTTAAAATACTGGATTACAGAAATCAGATTCCAGAAGTTGTATGTATGATTCAAAAAGAAGTTGCAGAGCGTTTGGCGGCACCTCCGGGGACAAAGACTTATGGTATACTTTCCGCCCTTTTGCAAGCGTGGTATAATATAGAATATTTGTTTACAGTAGGAGAAGGAGCTTTTGTCCCCCCTCCAAAAGTAAAATCGGCGGTTATCCGTTTACGAAGAAATGAAAGGATGGAGCTGGGTTGTGACGAAGTATTATTTAAAAAAATAGTTAAAACATCTTTTAATCAACGCCGTAAAACTATTCACAACTCCCTTAAACCAATTTGGAATGAATTGCCTTGTATTGGACGTGGTACTCAAAATATTGAGATTCCTTTTCTTGATAAACGCCCAGAGCAACTTTCTGTTGAAGAATTTGTGGCGTTAACCACTTCTCTTTCGTAAGAGATTAAGGCTTGATTATTAACATTTTTCTGAGTTTTAATTTTTGAATATGAAAAAGGGTAAAATATTCGGTTTTGAAAGAAATATTTTCTTTACCGGATTGACAAGTTTTTTTACGGACACTTCTACTAAGATGATATATAGTGTAATGCCGATGTTTTTGTTATCTATAGGAGCATCAAAGACAACAATATCATTAATTGAAGGAATAGCAGAGAGTACAGCTTCTTTAATAAAAGCATTTTCAGGATATTGGAGCGACAAGATAGGAAAAAACAAACCGTTCATGATTATTGGATATGGTATTACTGCACTTATTACTCCACTATATGCATTTGTATCGGCACCTATTCATGTTCTGTTCCTTAGATTTTTTGAGAGGACAGGGAAAGGAGTAAGAACGGCTCCCAGGGATAGCCTTATCTGTGGTTCTATAAAAAAAGGAGAGGCCGGTAAAAGCTTCGGATTTCATAAGGCAATGGATAATAGTGGAGCAATAATTGGCCCCCTGATTGCTGCCGTATTATTATATTTTTTTCCACTGAACTATTCCAATATTTTTTTATTGGCAACGATACCTGCAATACTTGGAGTTTTATCAATTGTCATTTTTATAAAAGAAGCAAAAACAGAGAAAAAGGAGAGCAGTAAGTTTTCTTTTACGCAGATACCCAAAAAATTCTATTTTTTTTTAATAATAATTTTTGTTTTCACACTTGGTAATTCTGCGGATGCTTTATTGTTGGTAAAGACAACTGAAACGGGCATAAAAGAAGCTTATGTTCCTTTTGTTTATATGTTATTTAATACTGTCTCTGTATTTCTTGCTGTTCCAATAGGAAAAATATCTGATAAGATAGGGCGGGAGAAATTGATTATTCTTGGGTTTTTTATCTATGCTATAGTTTACTATTTCTTTGGTAGGTTTAATAGTATAAGTGTTTTTATATTTCTCTTTATTCTGTATGGATTTTATAGTGCCCTGACAGACAGCAGTCAAAAGGCGATGATTTCCGATATTGTAAGCAAAGAGGTCAAAGGAACGGCTTATGGAATATATCATGCGGTACTTGGAATAACTCTGCTCCCTGCCAGTTTAATAGCAGGTGTTTTATATGATAAAGTGAATGCGAATGCTCCATTTTATTTTGGTTCAACCATGGCTATACTTGCTACTATTTTAATGATAATTTACACCCTTACTTATAAAAAAAGGAAACTTAAGTTAAGAGATGCTTGAAAAAAATATGACAGCTATAGTTGCAGGGGCCAGGAAACGGATAATGAAAAAGATGGTCTCAAGTATCCATTTAGAAATTTTAATCTTACCTTGATTGGTAAGTTCGTCAAATACATTTAATTTACCCAATCTCCATCCTACAAATAATACTATCAACAATCCTCCAAGAGGAAGCAAAATGTTAGATGCAAGGTAGTTAAAGAAATCAAAGAGATTTTTGCCAAAAATTGTTATATTACCCAATCTCCCCTGCGATAGAGAGCAGAGAGAACCTAAAATAAGAATAACTGAAAATGAGATTACTACGGCAACTAATCTTTTCATTTTGAATTCTTCTTTTAAATAGGAGACGATAACCTCCAAAAGTGAAATTGAAGAGGTGATTGCTGCAATAAACAATGTGAAGAAGAAAAGAATTGCTATTAAACCTCCTAAAGGAAGCTGGGAAAAAATATGAGGGAGTGTTATAAAAATAAGCCCCGGCCCCTCTTCCGGACTGATTCCGAATGCAAAAACAGCAGGCATTATGGCACAACCGGCAATTATTGCAAATACTGTATCTGCAATGGCTGTATAAGCCGAACATTTTATTATATTTTCATCTTTTTTAACATAAGAAGCATATGTCATTATTGTGCCACAGCCAAGAGATAATGAAAAAAAGGCCTGTCCGAGAGCAGCCAGAATAGTATTTGATGTTACTTTAGAAAAATCAGGTTTGAATAGATATGAAATACCTTCTCCTCCCCCTTTTAATGTCATTGATCGTACAGCAATTATTATCATTATAAAAAATAAAAGGGGCATCATCATCTTTGTATAGCGTTCAATGCCGTTTTTTATTCCGGCAATTACAATAAGTCCGGTAATTACCAGGAAAATAAGATTAAAAATCAAAGGTTTAATAGGCGATGAGACAAAGTTTTCAAATAAATTACCGAACATGGCATTGTTTTCCGCCTTAAAATCGAAAGACAAAGCTTTAACCAGATACTCTATTGACCAGCCGCCCACTACACAATAGAAAGAAAGAATACAGATCGAAGCCAATACCGCAAGCAATCCCATTATTCCCCATTTTGAATCAGGTGCCAAAACCCTGAAAGCCCCAAAAACATTAGTTTGACTGCGACGACCGATAATAAATTCAGAAAACATTATCGGGAGACAGAGGACAATTACAAAAGCAAGATATATAATTATAAAAGCAGCGCCCCCATTTTCTCCCACCAAATATGGGAACCGCCAAAGATTTCCCAGTCCTATTGCGGAACCCGACATAGCCACAAGAATTCCAAATCTGCTACTGAAACTGTCTCTTTCTAATGAAGTTGGATGAGTGTTTTTCATATATTTTAAATTCGAAATCATATCCACTCTTTTCGTCGGTAAAACGATCGCTGCAACTTATCTCTTTCCAAATACCTTCATCAATAACAGGAAAAAACGTTTCTGCATCATCAACGGTAGTATATACTTTTGTCAGATATATTCTATTCGCAATGTTGATAGCCTGTTTATATATCTCTCCACCCCCGATAATGAAAATTTCTTTTGCTTCTGCCGCTGCATTTATGGCTTCATCGAGAGATTTTGCTACTTCTATTCCAACACAACTATTGTTGTTTATATGACAATTGTCAGGGATGTTCTCTTTGCAAAGGTCTTCAATTTTCAAATTTCTGCTTACAATAATATTTCTGCGATCCGGAAGAGCCTTACACCCTAAAGATTCCCATGTTTTTCTTCCCATTATAATAATTCCGCCAGAAGTTATCTTTTTGAAATATTTCATGTCTTGAGAAATATGCCAAGGCATTTGTCCTTTTCTGCCAATTGCAAGATTTTCTGATGCAGCAACAATAAGTGATATAACAGGTACTCCATTAGTATTATTAGATAATGGGTAGGTTTGTTCAGATGATGATTTTATATTGCTCATACAGCTATAGGTGCTTTGATTCCGGGATAGGGATTATAATCAATCAAATTAAAATCTTCAAATTCAAAAGAAAAAATATCTTTTTTATCCGGATTGATAATCATTTTAGGTAAAAGGCGGGGTTCTCTTGTAAGTTGTGTCTGTACCTGTTCGAAATGGTTGATATAAATATGGGCATCACCCAGAGTATGAACAAAATCACCTACAGCGTATCCGCAAACTTGTGCAATCATTTGTGTCAAGAGAGCATAGGAGGCAATATTGAAAGGGACTCCTATAAAAACATCTGCGCTTCTCTGATAAAGTTGGCAGGAAAGTTTTTTGTCTGCAACATAAAATTGAAAAAGTGAGTGGCAAGGAGGAAGGGCCATTTTTTCCACTTCAGCCACATTCCATGCGGAAACAATATGTCTGCGGGAATCGGGATTATTCTTAAGTTGTTCAATAACATTGGAAAGTTGATCGATTTTTCCACCTTCAGGAGTTGGCCATGATCTCCACTGATGTCCGTAAACAGGTCCCAAGTCTCCATTAGGATCAGCCCACTCGTTCCAGATGGTAACACCATGATCAGTAAGATACTTAATATTTGTATCTCCGGCAATAAACCAAATGAGCTCATAGATTATTGATTTTAAATGGAGTTTTTTAGTGGTAAGAAGAGGAAATCCATTAGCAAGATTAAATCTCATCTGATAGCCAAAAATACTTTTTGTTCCAGTCCCTGTCCGGTCCTCTTTAAAGACTCCGTTTTCTTCAATATATCTCAGTAGATCCAAGTATTGTTTCATGTTTTTAATGTTAAATGTCCAGAGACCTAAACCTCCCAGAATATTTTATCTAATTTTGATGACAAATATACAAAAAAGTATAAGCTTCAAAGAACGCAAATATTTCTAAGCAAGAAAATGGCAAAAAGAGGTTAATGTAAAATTAAAACTACAGGCAGATGATCACTGATTCCACCATTATACCTTGGCCCTATGAATGTTCTGAAAGGTTTTTTTCCAAGATATGTTTTGTCTTTTTCAAGGAGATTTTCAGGGGAAAAAATAGAGAATTCAGCGTTTGTTACAAGCGATTTTGATATGATGATCTGGTCTATCATCTCCCATTCTCCTTTATATTTTATTGTGCCTTTTCCTTCAGAAAAAAGAGGCAGGGCAAGGTTTGTCAAGAGAGTGTCGCATAAATATATGAGAGGATTACTGTCCGGAATATCATTAAAATCACCCATAATGATAATCTTTGGAGTATTATATGTGGCATGTTCTGAAAAGTGATAAACAGAGTAAGAATAAGTATTTCCGGATAGATTAAAAATTGAATCAACTTTAGTTTTTAGTGTTTTTGCTGCTGCCATTCTTTTGGACAATGATTTTTTTTCTCCTCCCAGTTTTGACGGCCAATGATTTACAAAGATATGGATAGTGTCTGCGAGTGATGGACTATTTTGTAAGAGCCCTTTTACATAGAGAATATCTCTTGTTGAAGATGAGTCTGGAAGAGTTACTTGTAAAAATTCAGTCGATAGTGGTTTAAAATCCTTATTTGAATATAAAAGAGCAACATCTATTCCTCTTTTATCGGGAGAATTTTTATGAATTATACTATACTCAAGACGAGAGAGTGCCGTTTCATTTATTATTTGATTGAGAACCATCCTGTTTTCTATTTCTGCAAGACCTACTATGATTGGAAAACATTCATATTTATCTGCTGCCGATAAAATTACTTTTGCAATAGCGTTTCTCTTTTTTTCAAATTTTTTCCAGTTCCAGTAGTTTTTACCTCCTAAAGAGAAATCTTCATCTGCAGTTTTGGGGTCATTAAAGGGGTCAAAATAATTTTCTACATTCCAAAACAAAAAAACTTTTTGTTTTTTTTGGGTTGGTTGCCCTAAAGCCTGAAAAACAACGAAAGAAAAAAAAGTAATTATTAAAACGAGACCTTTTCTGCACATATCTTTATATTTTTACAAAGATAATATTTTATTATCCAAACTCAGAGTGCTTCAGGTTTGTCTACACGGCACAAAAAATTATAGTAATTAGCTGAAATTGCCTATTTTTGCTCCACAAAAAGATAATAAAATAAGAGATGGCATTAAGATGCGGAATAGTTGGTCTTCCCAATGTCGGTAAATCAACGCTTTTCAATTGTATAAGCTCTTCTAAGGCACAATCGGCTAATTTTCCCTTTTGTACGATAGAACCGAATGTAGGTTCAACTATTGTTCCGGATGAAAGATTGAAGGTCCTTGAAAAGATGGTTAATCCAAAAAGAGTTGTCCCGGCAACTGTTGAGATTGTTGATATTGCAGGTCTTGTTAAAGGGGCAAGCAAAGGGGAAGGATTGGGTAATCAGTTTCTGGCAAATATTAGAGAGACGGATGCAATTTTGCATGTAATTCGATGTTTTGACGACCCGAATGTAGTGCATGTGGATGGAAGCGTCAATCCTGTAAGAGATAAGGAGATAATAGATATTGAACTTCAGATTAAAGATCTTGAAACAGTAAGTAATCGTCTCTCAAAAATGCAGAAACAGGCGCAGACAGGAGGAGATAAGGTAGCAAAACGCGCATGTGAAATTTTGTTAAAATATAAACCGCTTTTGGAGCAGGGAAAAAATGCAAGAGAACTGGTACTTGATAATCCTGAAGATCAGAAAATTGCTAAAGAATTTTGTCTTCTTACCAATAAGCCGGTGATGTATGTTTGCAATGTTGATGAAAATTCAGCGAAAGATGGTAATGCATACGTTGACAAAATACGAGAAGTGATTAAAGATGAAAAAGCCGAGTTGTTGGTGATTGCGGCAAAAATTGAATCTGAGATAGCTGAACTTGAAGACTACGAGGAAAGAAAAATGTTTTTGGAGGAGATTGGTCTTGAAAATTCAGGTGTAGTAAGATTGATTCAGGCGGCATATTCTTTACTGAATTTACAGACATATTTTACTGCAGGTGAGCCGGAAGTCCGTGCCTGGACTATAAATAGAGGTGATAAAGCACCACAGGCCGCAGGTGTAATACATTCTGATTTTGAAAAAGGATTTATTCGTGCGGAAGTTATAAAGTATGAAGATTATATTAATTACGGATCTGAAGCTGCATGTCGTGCTGTAGGGAAACTGAATAGTGAAGGTAAGGAATATGTTGTTCAGGACGGTGATGTAATGCACTTTTTATTTAATGTTTAATATTGTGAAAATAAATAAAATTAATATCAAAGATATGAAACGCTATTTTTCGATTCTGATTTTTGCAGCATTGTTGCTGACAGGCTGTAATGATAAAAAAGATGTACTTAATTCTGTCCCCGAACCAAGTTGGTATACTAATGAGAATTATTTTAAGGAGAAGAATTCCATTTATAATGATATGCCTATTGATGTAGAAAGCATTGTTATGTTTGGAGATGATATTATTGACAGAGGGGAATGGGCATCATTCTATAATAATTCAAAAATAAAGAACAGAGGCATAGCTCTTGAAGGAACAGAACATACTATGTATCGAGTTGATACTATTACAACCAAGCATCCTGCAAAAATTTTCCTAAGTACCGGTATGAGGGATGTTAAGCATGGAGTTAAGGTTGATTCAACAATAAAAAGAATTTTGATGATAATTGAAAGAATTCAAAAAACTTCTCCCGATACAAAACTTTATTATTTAGGTATTGTTCCGGATGGTAAAATGACTGAAAAAGAAATTTCTGAAACTTGTAAAATAAATTCTGCCATCGCTGAATCTTCAAAAAAAGGAGCATTTATTTACATTGATATTCCGGCTCTCTTGATAGGGGAAAAAGGAGTATTGTCCGGAAATTATAGTTGGAACGGTGTCAATCTAAACGGTGCCGGATACGAAGTTGTAGCAAAAGCAATTGAAAAATATGTAGGTAACCCTGCATTAAATAAAGCTAATGACCGTAAATATGCTGAAATCACAGATTATTATAAACATCGTGTTTCTATTTTTAACTCTTTACCTGAAACTACCGGTAAATTTATAATGTTGGGAAATAGTCTCAATAACAATTGTCCATGGGCAGAGTTACTTCCTCTTTCTCCCGTTATTAATCGCGGAATAAGCGGTGATGTTATAGAAGGAGTATATAATAGGTTGGATGATATTGTTGAGGAAAATCCACGTAAGATTTTTCTGATGATAGGTATTAATGATTTTATAAACAAATCAGACCTTACTGTCTCTTCAGCGTGGAAATCTTATGAAAGACTGATTAAAAAAATAAAAAAAGAATTACCGGAAACAGACTTTTATATTCAAAGTACTTTACCTTTAAATCCAAAATCAAAATACTATAAAGGAATTAATGCAAAAGTGGAAGAACTGGATAAACTCCTTAAGGCAGACGAAGAGAAGTATGGGTATATTTACATTGATATATCAAAATCACTAAAGGATAAAAATGGCGATTTAGACGAACAGTATACTTATGATGGTATTCATTTGAATGCCGATGGATATTTCATGTGGGCGGCACATTTGATGAATTCAGGGTATCTTTTAAATCCTCTATCTAACATAAAATAGAACAAAAAATAATATATAATGTATAGAACACATACTTGCGGAGAATTACGCATAGAAAATGTAGGACAGACAGTGACTTTGGCAGGCTGGGTACAAAAAACCCGCAAAATGGGAGGAATGAGTTTTATTGATCTTAGGGATAGATATGGCATTACTCAATTGGTCATTGATGAATCTTCTTCAAAAGAGTTGAATCAGCAAGCAGAAAAGCTGGGAAGAGAATTTGTAATACAGATAAAAGGAGTTGTTACAGAAAGAAAAAGTAAAAACAATAAAATCTCAACAGGAGATATAGAAATAAAACTTTCTGAAATTATATTATTGAATCCGGCACTAACCCCACCTTTCACAATTGAAGACGAATCTGATGGTGGAGAAGAATTACGTGCGAAATATCGTTATCTTGATCTTCGCAGGAATCCGCTTAAAAAGGCTCTGGAATTACGTCACAGAATGGCTCAAGAAGTTAGAAGGTTTTTGGACAGTAAAAATTTTATGGAGATTGAAACCCCATATCTTATAAAGTCCACACCGGAAGGAGCTCGTGATTTTGTTGTTCCAAGTCGTATGAATCCGGGACAATTTTATGCTTTACCTCAAAGTCCACAACAACTTAAACAGCTATTAATGGTTGCCGGCTATGACAGATATTTTCAAATTGTCCGTTGTTTCAGAGATGAAGACCTTCGTGCCGACCGCCAGCCCGAATTTACTCAAATTGACTGCGAAATGTCATTTGTTGAGAGAGAGGATATTTTTACTGTTTTTGAAGAGATGGCCAAATGTTTATTCAAGAATGTTTTAGACATAGAATTTTCTCATAAATTTCCTCGTATGAGCTATACCGATGCAATGTCTTTCTATGGATCCGACAAACCTGATATCCGTTTTGAGATGAAGATTAATGAAATAACCTCACTGGTACAGGGACATAATTTCTCAGTATTTGATAGTGCACCATATGCTGGAGGAATTGTTGTTGAGGGAGCTGCATCTTATACGCGTAAACAACTTGATGAATTGACGGAGTGGGTTAAAAGGCCTCAGGTTGGGGCAAAAAATCTTATATATATAAGATTTGCTCAAGAGGGGATAAAATCATCTGTTGATAAATTTTTTACTTCTGAAGATTTGAAAAAGATAATATTGGAAACAGGAGCAAAAGAGGGAGATTTGATTCTGATAATAGCAGGTCAAAAAGTAAAAACACAGATTGCTCTGGGTACTTTAAGAATTGAGATGGGAAACAGGATAGGGTTGAGAGATAACAAAGTATTTGCTCCTCTTTGGGTATGTGATTTTCCTCTTTTGGAATGGGATGAAGAAATGGGACGTTTTTATGCAATGCATCACCCGTTTACCTCACCTAAGCCAGAGGATCTCGATAAATTTTATAGTGATAAGAAAGAAGATTTGGAACAAGTTTGTGCAAATGCGTATGATTTCGTTCTTAATGGTACCGAAGTTGGCGGAGGATCTATACGGATACATGATTCTGCTGTTCAGGAACGTATGTTCAAGGTCCTTGGCTTTTCAAAAGAAGATGCTGAATATAGATTTGGTTTCTTAATAAATGCATTCAAATATGGAGCGCCTCCTCATGGCGGGATAGCTTTTGGCTTTGACCGTTTTTGTTCTTTGTTTGGAGGTCAGGAGACTATAAGGGATTATATTGCTTTTCCTAAAAATAATACCGGTAGAGATGTAATGCTTGATACACCAGCCCTAATTGATGAATCGCAGATGGATGAATTGTTTTTAAAAAGCATTGCACCTAAGGAGTAAATATGAAAGCAGATATTAAAACTATAAATAAAATTTTGGCAAGTGTTTTTCACCCGGCTAAAGATGAAAATATTGTTTCTTTGGGGATGGTGGAAGATGTGAAGATAGAGGAGGAAAAAATTAAATTCAAGTTGGTTTTTACCGGGCGTGATGCTTTGGCCGGAAGCATTAAGAAGGAGTGTGAAAAAGTTCTTAATGAGGCTTTCCCAGATATGAAAATATCAATTTTAGAATTGGTGAGAGAGAAGAAACCAGAAAAAAAAGTTAAGCTTGAATTGGGACAGGAACAGCTATCTGATGTGGATAAAATTATTGTCATTGCTTCAGGAAAGGGAGGGGTAGGTAAATCTACAGTTGCTGTAAATCTTGCTATTACACTGGCTAAAATGGGGTATAAAGTAGGGCTTGCCGACGCTGATGTTTACGGTCCTTCTGTTCCTAAAATGACAGGTACTGAGGGGTTTATGCCAGAGGTTGAAATTATTGAAGGGGAAAACTCTGAGTCAGAGAAGAGTGAATTGATAATTCCTATAGAAAAATATGGAGTAAAATGGATGTCAATCGGATATTTTGCTCGTCCAGAACAAGCACTGATATGGAGAGGACCTATGGCTTGTAATGCTCTTAAACAAATGATTTTGCAAGTAAAATGGGGTCGGCTTGATTATTTGTTAATAGACCTTCCTCCAGGAACGGGAGATATTCATATTTCTATGGTTCACGATATTCCGCTTTCCGGGGCTATTATTGTGAGTACTCCACAAGCTGTAGCTCTTGCTGATGTAGAAAAAGGAGTGAATATGTTTCGTAATGATGCTATAAAAAAACATATTTATGGAATAATTGAGAATATGGCATGGTTTACTCCGGCTGAATTGCCTCAGAATAAATATTATATTTTTGGCAAAGATGGATGTAAGGCTATTGCAGATAAATATGATTTACCTTTATTGGGACAGATACCTCTTATTCAAAGTATAAGAGAAGGAGGAGATAATGGGGAACCGACAGCTCTCACAGAGGGCCCCGTATTAGAAGCAATGAAAAAAATAGCCGGTTATTTATAGCCGGCTATTTTTATATATATTTATTTACTCATACGTGTTCAGGAAAGTAATTTTTTTACTAATGTTGAGATTAATCTTCCATCAGCCTGTCCTGCAAGAGCTTTTGTTGCGGCACCCATTACTTTGCCCATATCTGCAGGAGAGTTTGCCCCTACCTGTGCTATGATGTTCTTAAGAGTGGATTCAACCTCAACTTCACTCATTTGTTTTGGCAGGTATTTTTCCATACATGCTATTTCGTCTAATTCGTTTTTTGCCAGTTCAGGACGTGATTGTTGAGTGTATATTTCTGCACTTTCCTTACGTTGTTTTACGAGCTTCTGTATAAGCTTTATAATATCTTCATCAGTTAATTCGGAATGTCCTCCTTCTGATGTTTTAGCAATTAAAA
>Ga0265297_10000992_pt1 | contig 72357 bp, 78 predicted proteins | sample Munlanlwell13791_FD_192502 | JGI IMG/M metagenome (GOLD analysis project Ga0265297, IMG submission 192502) | Leachate microbial communities from a municipal landfill in Southern Ontario, Canada - Leachate well 137-91 | ecosystem: Engineered > Solid waste > Landfill > Unclassified | place...
ATAACTTTTAGAGAGGCCGTTGACCGTGATCGTCAAGTCGTAAATATCCTTGTTGAATCCGGCAATAGACTCATGTTTGGCGCCGTCAAAAATTATCTTTTCATATATCTCATCGCTGATCACAAAAATGTTCTTATCCACGCAGATCTTGGCGATATTCTCCAGCTCATGGCGGCTGTAAACGGAGCCTGCCGGGTTAGAAGGGCTGTTTAAGATAAGCAATTTTGTCTTAGGGCTGATATGTTTGCGCAGGCTGGCCGGGGTGATCTTGAAATTATTTTCAAAAGTCGTCTTGATAAAACGCGGATTGGCAGAACAAAGATTGACCATCTCCGGATAACTTACCCAGTAAGGCATAGGTATCAGCGCGTCATCGCCGGGGTTTAACAATACCATCAGAGCGTTAAAAATGCTCTGCTTGGCGCCGTTAGAAACAATGATCTGTTCAGGCGCATATTCCAGATTATTATCTACCTTGAATTTGTTGCAGATGAGTTTCTTAAGCTCCGGGATACCTGTGGTAGGGGTATATTTGGTAAAACCTGATTTGATTGCCGCGACCGCCGCGTCTTTTACGAAATCCGGAGTATCAAAATCAGGCTCGCCGGCAGCCAGGGTAACGATATCCTTTCCTTCAGCTTTTAACTTCTTAGCCTTAGAGGTTATCGCAAGAGTCGAGGAAGGATTTATTTTCTTCAGACGCTCTGAAAGTCTTGTATCTATTTTCATGAAAGTCTTTCTTGCCCGACTTCAATAATCCCTTTCCTTCTTGAAGATCCCTTTTAACCCGCTTAAGAATTTCTTTTGCGGTTTTCCTTTGATCGCTTTCTTTTCCTCAAAACCCGGTTCTTTTTTCTGTTGTTTTTCTTCAGTGGCCGGTTTTTCCGCGTGCACAGGCTCAACTTCTTCAGGTTTTACGTCAATGGCCTGCTCTTTGGTTTTTTTGGATTTCTTAGTTTCCTTCTTTTTCATCTCTGTCAACTCAAAGATAACCATCTCCGCGTTATCGCCGCGCCGTTTTCCCAGGCTGATTATCCTGGTAAAACCGCTTGAGCGCTTGGCAAAAAGCGGGCCCAGCTCATCAAAAAGCCTGACGACCAGCTTATGCTCGCCCAATACTGCCTGGGCGCGCCTTTTAGAAGCTAAGGTGTTGGCTTTGGCCATAGAGATAAGCTTCTCAACCAATCCCCGGGCGGCTTTAGCCCTGTCTACAGTGGTGTGGATACTCTGGCTGATAAGTATATTCCTGGCTAAGCTTTTTATTGTCGCGTCATGCCAGCTGGTAAAACGATTTAACTGATATTTTCTCTTTGCGTGTCTCATATTTTATACTTTCTTAAGTTTTTTAGAATCGACCTGCATCCCTAAAGTTAAACCCATACCTACCAGAAGTTCCTTGATCTCGGTAAGCGACTTCTTGCCGAAATTCTTGAAACCGAGCATCTCTTCCTCGCCTCTTTTCACAAGGTCAGCGATGATCTTTATACCTGCTTCACGCAGGCAGTTTGAGCTTCTCACGGATAATTCCAGCTCCGAGATGGGCAACCGGAGTTTCTCGTAAAGCACAACATCCTCTTTGCTCATCTCTGGCTCTTCTTCGGCTATATCTTCCGGAAGCTGCCCAAAATTGACAAATATGTCCAGATGCCTTTGCAGAATATTTGACGCGTAAAGCAAAGCGTCCTTTGGATTTATGCTGCCGTTGGTCCAGATCTCCAGGATCAGCTTGTCGTAATCCGTACGCTGTCCCACGCGCGTATTCTCCACGTAAAAGTTGACCTTCTTGATCGGAGTGAATATTGAATCAACCGGGATAAGCCCGACTACTTTATCTTCTTTTTTATTCATCTCCGCAGGATAATAACCTCTGCCGCGGGAAACCTCCATCTCAATATTAAGCTTGGCGTCTTTGGTAAGCGTGGCGATATGCAGCTCGGGATTAATGATCTCAATCGTCTCATCAACATCAATATCCTTGGCTTTTACCTCACCCTTCTTATCCGCCTTAAGCGTGATGGTCTTAGGTATTTTGGAGTGAGAATTCAAAATCAACCCCTTGATATTCAGGATGATCTCCGGAATATCCTCCAATACGCCGGGGATAGTAGAAAACTCATGGTCAGCGCCGGTTATCTTGACGCTGGTCACCGCGCTGCCTTCTATGGAACTTAAAAGCACCCTTCTTAAGGAATTACCCAGGGTCACGCCATAGCCTTTTTCAAAAGGCGCGGCGGCGAATTTGCCATACGTTTCTGTTAATACGGATTCATCGCATTCAAGTTTCTTGGGAAATTGAAAATCTCTCCATTTTATACCCATATTACCCCCCTAAATTATTTATAAAGTGGCTCTTTTACTCTTGGGAACTTTTAAACCCTGCTGTTAAAAAGCGTTACTTGGAGTACAACTCTACGATCAACTGCTCCTGGATAGGATGTGCGATATCTTCCTTTTCCGGAAGCCTTAATACTTTACCGCTTAACTCCTGGGCGTTAAACGCCAGCCACGCTGGAACAGTGCGTTCCTTGGTCAGCTCCAGGTTATCCAGGATCTTTTTCCTGGCTTTTTCTTTGGCCTTCACCACGATCAGGTCATCCTTGGAGACCAGGAATGAAGGAATGTTTACGCGGCGGGAGTTGACAAAAACGAAATTATGCCTAACTATCTGCCTTGCCTGCGCGCGCGAGCTCCCCAGCCCCATACGGAAAATAGCGTTATCCAGCCTTCTTTCCAGTATCTGCAAGAGCACTTTACCGGTTACGCCTTTAGTGCGCGAAGCAATGGCGAAATATTTACGAAACTGCTTCTCCAGCACTCCGTAAATACGCTTAACTTTCTGCTTTTCCTTGAGCTGCAGGCCATAGTTAGAGATCTTCTGCCTTCTCTTCTCGCCATGCTGGCCAGGAGCATAGGCTCTTTTGTTAGCCGGGCATTTTTCTGTCTGGCACTTCGTACCTTTTAAAAATAATTTCTCACCCTGCCTGCGGCACAATCTGCAAACTGCGTCAATATAACGAGCCATAAATTACACTCTCCGTTTCTTCTTAGGACGGCAACCATTATGAGGAATAGGAGTCACATCCTTGATTAAAGTGATCACCAGGCCTGCTGCCTGAAGAGCCCTGATCGCGGATTCCCTGCCGAAACCGGGGCCTTTAACATAAACTTCCAGCTCCTTGACACCGATTTCTTTGGCTTTGCGCGCGGCGTCAGTGGCGGCGATCTGCGCGGCAAATGGCGTGGATTTCTTGGAACCGCTATAACCGACGATGCCGGGGGCGCTCCAAACCAGCACATTGCCTGTCTTATCAGTGATCGTGATGATCGTATTATTGAAACTTGCCTGGATGTGCGCGATGCCACTGGTTATGCCTTTGGCGATCTTCTTCTTTTTTGCTTTTTCTTTTGTTGCCATATGCTTATACGCTCCTTCTTAAATAAACCTTTTAGTTATTTGGCAGGTTTTGGGGCTGATTTCTTTGCTTCAATCTTTTTCACCATCGCCTGGTTGCCTTTGCGCGGGCCTTTTCTGCTGCGCGCGTTTGTACGCGTGCGCTGGCCCCTTGCCGGCAGGCCTTTCTTATGGCGCGTACCCCTGTATGAACCGATATCCATCAGGCGCTTGATATCCTGCGAAATGTCCCTGCGCAGGTCGCCCTCAAGCCTTAAACCTAATTTCTCAAAGGCATTGGTAATGTGCGCAATCTCTTCGTCACTTAAATCTTTAGCCCTTTTATCGCCGTTTACGCCGGATTCCCTTAAAATAACCGCAGAAAGCGCATGGCCTATGCCATATAAATAGGTCAAAGCTATCTTCACTTTCTTTTCTTTAGGTATATCTACACCGAGGATTCTTGGCATTATTTACTCCTTAAATAAATTAACCTTGTCTTTGTTTATGCTTCTGGTTTGAGCAGATTACCCGCACAACCCCTCTTCTTTTGATCACTTTGCACTTATCGCAAATCTTACGAACGCTTGCTTTTACTTTCATTTTATTTCACCCGAAATGTTATTCTCCCCCTGGTCAGGTCATACGGAGAGAGCTCTAATTTTACTTTATCACCCGGCAGGATCCTGATGAAATTCATGCGCATCTTGCCGGAAATATGCGCCAGGACAATATGGCCATTCTCTAACTCCACCTTGAACATGGCGTTAGGCAAGGCTTCCGCGATCTTTCCTTCTGTCTCAATAAGGTCTTCTTTTGCCATATTATTTGCTTAAAACCACCGGGCCTTTATCGGTAATTGCCACAGTATGCTCAAAATGCGCCGAGGCAAGCCCGTCTTTTGCCACAGCTGTCCAGCCGTTCTCGGTAATCTCAGACTCCCATCCACCTAGATTTATCATTGGCTCAATTGCCAGGACCATCCCGTTTTTCAGTAGTGCGCCGCATCCGGCTGGGCCAAAATTAGGCACTTCCGGTTCTTCATGCAAGGCCCTGCCAATGCCGTGCCCGACAAATTGCCGGACAACTGAAAAACCAGCCTGCTCCACAAAAACTTGTATGCTATGAGAAATATCAGTCAAGTGGTTACCCGGATAAGCTTTCTTTATCCCCTCATCCAGTGAAAGCCTGGCGATCTCCATGAGCTTTTTCTTTTTCTCATCGACCCGCCCGGCAGCAACCGTAACAGCGGCGTCAGAAAAATAACCCTTGTAATTAACGCCGATATCCAGGCTAACGATATCGCCATCCAGGATGACCCTCGGGCCCGGTATGCCATGCACAATCTCTTCATTTACCGAGATGCATGTACAGGCAGGAAAACCCTGGTACCCTTTAAAAGCCGGCGCAGCGTTGCTTGCCAGGATAAGCTTCTCAACCAGAGCATCGATATCACCGGTGCTTACCCCTGGACGGACCTCTTTCTTTACGCGTTTAATGATCCCGGCAAGGATCGAACCTGCCTCAGCCATTAACTTAATCTCCTGGCTGGACTTGATCGGGATCATTTTAAGGCTCTGCTTAAATCAATAATCTCTTTAAGAACGATTTGCGGATCAAGGTCCGCGGCTAATCTATGTAATTTTTCCTGCTTCTTATAAAACTCAATCAAGGAAGAAACTTCCTGCTTATAGACTTCCAGGCGTTTTCTTACCGTGGCTTCCACATCATCAGTTCGTTGATACAAAGAACCACCGCAATTATCACAGATACCTTTCTGTTTAGGAGGCATATTCGTGATATGGAAATTTGCCCCGCATTTTGAGCAGACCAGCCTGCCGGTAAGCCGCTTGATGATTACCTCATCGCTAGTGTCCAGGTAAATAACCAGGTCAACAGCAATCTTCTTCTTGCTTAAAATATCATCGAGCATGCCGGCTTGCGCAAGCGTCCTGGGATAACCATCAAGTATAAAACCTTTTTTGATATCCGCGTTATTGAAACGCTCATCGAGCATGCCGGCAACCAGCGCATCCGGCACAAGCAGCCCTTTATCCATAATGCCTTTAGCCTGTTTTCCAAGCTCGCTATTAGCCGTAACATTCTGCCTCAAGATATCGCCGGTAGAAACATGCGGCAACTGCAACGCTTTAGCCAGCCTCACCGCCTGCGTGCCTTTTCCTGCCCCCGGAGGGCCCAATAACACAATATACATTATCTTCTTCCCCTGATATGGCCGGACTTTATGAAACCTTCATAGTGGTGCGTCAATAAATGTGATTCTATCTGCTTTAATGTATCCAGCATGACCCCGACAATGATCAGGATGCCGGTGCCGCCGAAGAACGAAGCGACCAGATACGGCACTTTCAGCCAGGCCATGATAAAATCCGGAAAAATAGCGATGATCGCGATAAAAGTAGCTCCGGCTAAAGTGATCCGCGTCATCACGAAATCCAGAAACTCTGCCGTGGATACTCCCGGCCTTATCCCCGGGATGAACCCGCCGTATTTTTTCATATTCTCGGAAAGGTCATTCGGGTTAAAAACTATCGCGGTATAGAAATAACAAAAGAAAATTATCAAAAGAGCATAAACTGCTGTATAAAGCAAATGCCCACGGATCAAACCCTGCGCCAGGCGTTGAAACCCGGGATTAGGGATAAATGATGCCAAAGTCGCCGGAAAAAGGATGATCGACTGCGCGAAGATGATCGCGATAACGCCCGACGTGTCAACTTTCAAGGGGATATACGTGCTTTGCCCACCGTAGACTTTCCTGCCCACGATACGCCTGGCATACTGCACGGGGATCTTACGCACCCCCTGGGTGATCATAATTACCGCAAAGACAACAGCAACTAAAAAGAAAGCCATGATCAACAATGTAAGCGGCTGGATCTGCCTGCGGGAGGCATCAAAAGGAGAAATCAGGACAAAGAGCTGATGCAGCGCTGTGGGAATACGCGAAATGATACCCGCGGTGATCACCAGCGATATACCGTTGCCGATACCGCGCTCCTGGATCTGCTCGCCCAACCACATAATGAATATCGTCCCTGTGGTAAGCGTAAGCACTGTGAGTATCCTGAAACCCCAGCCTGGGTGCATCACGATCTGCAAACCTTCGAAACGCGCGGGGTCCTCAAGCCATAGCGCGATAAAATAGGATTGCACAACAGAAAGCACGACTGTTCCGTAACGCGTCAGCTGATTGATCTTTTCGTAACCGGCCTTGCCTTCCTTGGCCAGCTTTTCCAGAGCGGGGATCACCGCCGTTAACAACTGCATGATGATGGAACTTGATATATAAGGCATGATCCCCAGGGCGAATATGGTAAGGCGTTCCATGGCGCCGCCGGAAAACATATTAATTATGCCAAAGAGCGTACCGCCTTGCGTTTTAGCAATACGGTTAAAGAAATCCGCCAGAGCTACGCCGTCGATCCCAGGTATGGGTATATAGCAACCTACCCGGTAAACAGCAATCAGCGCACCCGTGATCAACAACCTGCGCTTTAGATCAGGGATTTTAAATGAATTGACTAAAGCACTAAACATTTAGGATTTGGACCTTACCACCGGCATTAGCTATTTCGGTCGCTGCGCGTTTTGAAAAAGCATGGGCCAGGATAGTAACAGGATTCTTTATACTGCCATTTCCCAGGATCTTGACTAATTTTGCCTCATCGCGGATCAATCCGTTTTTTTTCAAAACTTCCGGGGTAATCGTGCTTTCTTTAATTTTATTCAATAATTCCAGGTTAACCACCTGATAAACTTTCCTGAAATTGCTTACAAAACCACGTTTAGGCATTTTGCGGATCAAAGGCGACTGCCCGCCTTCAAATCCCAGATAGAAATGCCTTCCAGCGCGCGAGGTCTGGCCTTTGCTTCCACGCGTAGAGGTTTTACCATGCCCGGAACTGGGGCCGCGGCCAAGATATTTACGTTTCTTATGCGCTCCATAAGGAGCCTTGATCTTATGTAAAGCTACCCCTTTATTATCATCCTTGATTTGCGCAACAATAGGGGCGGGCTTCTTAACAACTTTTACCTTTGCAACCGGCTTCTTGACCGCCGGCTTACTTTCTGCTTTAGTCGTCTTAGGGTTTTTTTCTTTCATCTTTTAAGCCTTAAGGCTTTTTAAGCCTTGAACAGTAGCTTTAATTACGTTAATAGGGTTATTGGATTTAAGGCACTTGGTAAGGATATCTTTGATGCCGGCGGCTTCACAGACCGCGCGCACAGGGCCGGCGGCAATAACACCCGTACCTTCAGAAGCCGGCTTAAGCATGACTTTGGCCGCGCCAAAGTGCCCGATAACCTCATGCGGTATAGTAGCGCCTTCCAGAGTGACTCTAAAAATATTCTTCTTGGCTTTGGTTAAAGACTTTCTGATCGCGTCGGCAACTTCATTGGCTTTATCCAAAGCAAAACCAACCCTGCCCTTTGTATCGCCGACAACAACCAGGGCGCTAAAATGCAGTTTTTTGCCGCCTTTAGTTACTTTAGTAACACGGTTAATGGAAATGACTTTTTCGATCAGGTCTGACTGTTTCTCAACATTGAATTCACGCATATTTTAAAACTCCAATCCACCTTTTCTTAATGAATCAGCAAATGCTTTGATGCGGCCGTGGTATAAGTAACCGGCCCGGTCAAAGATAACTTTGCTAAAACCTTTTTCTTTAGCGGCTTTGGCAAAAAGCTCGCCGAAGATCTCCGATGATTTTACGTTGCCTGCCTTGGTAAACTTCTGCTTTGTCGCTTTGTCGTTGGTAGACAGAGAAAACAGGACTTTCCCGGTTGCATCGTCAATAACCTGCCCGGAGATGTTCTTCAGGCTGCGGTGCACGACTAAACGGGGCTTGCTTTCAGTGCCGAACATCTTCTTCTTTAACCTGGAATGCCTTTTAGACCTGGATTCTTCTTTACTTTTCATTTTACTTTCCTGTTGCTTTAGCTTTTCCAACCTTCTTCTTCACATGTTCACCGAGAAAACGTATGCCTTTGCCTTTATAAGGCTCGGGTGGATAAATATCGTGTATCTCGCTGGCTATCTTGCCGACCAGCTCTTTATCGATACCGCGGATGATCACCTGCGTCGGTTTAGGCGTTTCCATCTTGATCCCATCGGGAATATTGACATTTACAGGATGCGAAAAACCTAAAGCCATATTCAGCACCTTCCCCTGCACAGCCGCGCGGAAACCTACGCCCTGTATTTCAAGCTCCTTGACATAGCCTTCGTTGACGCCTTTAACCATATTCAGGATCAGCGCGCGGTATAGCCCGTGAAAAGCCCTGTCCATTTTGGTATTGGCTACGCGCTTTACAAAAAGCTGTCCGTCCTTTATCTCAACAGTTATCCTGTCGGAAAGTTTACGGTTAAGTTTACCGTTCTTGCCTTCCACGAAGATAACGCCGTCTTTAACCTCAACTTTTACTTCTTTCGGTATGGCTACCGCTTTCTGCCCTATTCTAGACATTTTTAAATATATCCTTGTTTTACCAAACGTATCCGATTACTTCGCCGCCTAAACTAAGTTCCCTGGCATCCTTATCCGTAAGTATACCCTTGGAAGTCGAGATGATCGCCAGGCCCCTGCCGCGTAAAACAGAAGGAATTTTCTTTTTTGTGACATAGACCCTCAAACCGGGTTTGGAGATCCTTTTAATATTGCGCATCGCCGGTTTGCCAGCCAGATACTTAAGGTAGACCCTGGCTAAACCCTGCTTCTTATCTTCAATCATCTTAAAATTATCGATATATTCGTATTTCTTGAGGATATCCAGGATAGACCTGATATTGTTGGAAGCCGGCACATCCACGGTATCCCGTTTAACAATTACCGCGTTGCGTATGATCGTAAAAACATCTGCAATTAAATCCGTTCTTGACATTTAACCCCCGTTTTTTCTACCAGCTAGCCTTCTTAACTCCCGGAATAAGCCCCTGCCAAACCAGTTCCCTGAAACATATACGGCAAAGTTTGAACCTTCTTAAATACCCACCGCTCCTGCCGCAAATGGAACAACGGTTATATTTACGTGTTGAGAATTTTGCCGGCCTTTTCCATCTCGCTATCTGTGAATTCTTTGCCATTTTTCCTTTTCCTTATCCTTTCCCGCTCTGCCTATTCATTCTCAAGCGGGATCCCGTCTATTTTTTATTCATCCTGGCGGGAAAAAGGCATACCGAAATATTTTAACAATAGCTTCGCCTCTTCCTTGTTTCTTACGTTCTTGATCACAAAAGTTATATCCATACCCTGGGGGCGGCTGATCCGGTCATAATCAATCTCCGGAAATATTCCTTGTTCGCTTAAACCCAGACTGTAGTTGCCGGCCTGATCGAAAGAATTTACTGAAACGCCGCGGAAATCGCGTAAACGCGGTAAAGCGACATTAATCAAGCGGTCCATAAACTCATACATCATCGCCTTGCGCAAAGTCACCTTGGCGCCGACAGCCTGCCCCTGTTTGGTCTTAAAATTAGCGATAGCTTTTTTCGTCCTGCGGATGATCGGCTTTTGGCCGGTGATCGCCGCTAACTCCTCAATGGCCTTTTCTAAGATCTTAACATCAGCAATAGCCTCTCCTACGCCCATATTTACCACTATCTTATCCACGCGCGGTAAAGCTAACTTGTTTTTTAGCTTAAGGTCCTGCATCAATTTGGCGCTTATCTCATTACGGTATTTTTCTAATAATCTTGGTATCATTTTTTCCCTTATTCTTAATCCTGGGTTTTAGGTGTTAGGTTCTCCCTACATTCTACCTACTACCTACTAACTACCCTAATATTTATATGATCTCTTTGCAGGCTTTGCAGAACCTGCTTTTTTCGCCTTCTTTACTTGTCTTTATCCCCACCCGCACAGCTTTATTGCAAGCCTTGCATACAAGCATAAGATTGGAAATACTAATCGGCATTTCTATGGAAATGATGCCGCCTTTTTTATCCTGGCTGGTCTGGCGCTTATGTTTCTTGGCAAGATTCAAACCTTCCACGATCACTCGCGAGCCGTCTTCAATAAGGCTGATCACTTTACCTTTCTTGCCTCTATCCTTGCCTTTAGTTACCTGCACTATGTCGTTCTTCTTAATCTTTTGCATTAAATTACCTCGGGAGCTAAAGAGATGATCTTGGTAAATTTCTTATCCCTTAATTCGCGTGCGACAGGCCCGAATACGCGCGTACCGCGGGGATTGAATTTATCGTCAATAATGACAACAGCGTTACGGTCAAACCTTAAGACCGTGCCGTCCTTCCTTCTGATCGGATGCTTTGAACGCACGATCACCGCTTTGGCCACTTCGCCTTTCTTCACCGCTGCATTAGGGTAGGCTTCTTTGATATTAACATTGATCACATCCCCAATGTTAGCGATAGGCTTGCCTTTCTGGAATAACACGCCAATCATGGCGGCCTTGCGGGCACCGGTATTATCAGCAACATCCAGGATACTGCGCAATTGGATCATTTAAACCGCCTCCTCTTTCAAGGCAACGTGCATGGTTTGCGCTTTCTTGATTATTGCCTTAAGGATAAAACGCTTGTCTTTTGACAAAGGCCGGGTTTCTACGATCGTCACTGTATCGCCGATCTTAGCTAAACCCTTTTCGTCATGCGCCTTAAATTTATTGAAACGTTTGGCCACTTTGCCGTATTTGGGGTGCTTGGCCAGATGCATGATCTTGACTACGATGGTTTTCTGCATCTTGTCGCTTGTCACAATACCGGTAAACTCTTTTCTATTGCCCATTTTATTTATCTTTCTTCTCGTTAAGCAGCGTATTTATCCGCGCGATATCTTTCTTGATCAACGAAAATCTATGCGGTTTTTCCACGCTGCCGGCATAACGCTGCATGTTCAGCTTGGATAACTCATCTAATAAACTTTTCTCTTTTAACAAAAGGTCTTCTTTGGATAAATTGCGCAATTCCTGTGTCTTCATATTATTTATGCACCCTGGTTACGAATTTTGTCCTTAAAGGCAGTTTGTATGCCGCCAGGCGGAAACATGCCTTGGCATACTCTTGCGGTACGCCGCCTAATTCAAAAAGTATGCGGCCCCTTTTAACTACCGCCACCCAATGATCGAGGTCGCCTTTTCCTTTACCCATACGGACTTCTGCCGGTTTCTTGGTGATGGATTTATCCGGGAAAACCCTGATCCAGAGCTTGCCGCCTTTATGCAGCTGGCGGGCCAGGATCACACGCACAGCTTCAATCTGCGTATTTTTAAGCCAACCGTTATCCAGGGATTTAAGGGCAAATTCGCCAAAAGACACATGCGTGCCTGTCGTAGCTATTCCCCTTCTCTGGCCTTTCTGCAACTTACGGTATTTTACCCTCTTGGGCATTAAAACCATTTTAGTTCGCTCCTTGGTTACCGGCGCTTACTGGCGGTGACCTTCGCGCATCTCTTTTCTGCTGGTCTGTCGCCGGCTTTGTATCTTCCTGGGCAAGCTCTTTGCCGAGGATATCGCCTTTATAGATCCAAACTTTTACCCCAATCAAACCATAAGTGGTGAGCGCTTCGGCAAAACCATAATCAATATCCGCGCGTAAAGTCTGTAAAGGCACCTTGCCCACTTTATAAGTTTCTGTGCGCGACATCTCCGCACCGTTAAGGCGGCCGGAACATTTAACGCGGATACCTTTTACCCCCGAGGTCACCGACTGCTCCATAGCCCTTTTTACGGCCCTGCGGAAAGCCACGCGTTTTTCCTGCTGCATGGCGATATTTTCTGCGACTAACTGCGCATCCCATGTCGGACGGTTGATCTCTTCTATGTCTATGGATATTTCATTTTTTACCAGGCTGTTCAAGTCCGCGCGCAGGCGTTCAATATCAGAACCATGCCTGCCGATGATAAGCCCCGGGCGGGCTGAAAAGATACGCACCCGGATCCGCTGCGCAAGCCTTTCAATGACAACCTTGGAGATCGCCGCCTGCTTGAATCTGGACTTGATGAATTTCCGGATCTTATAATCCTGCTGGATAAACAAAGGAAAATCCTTAGCCCCGGCGAACCAGCGGCTATGCCATTGTTTTATAAAACCGATCCTTAATATTAACGGGTTTACCTTATGTCCCATGAAGTTATTCTCCTTATCTACCTTGATAACACCCGCGCAATTCTCCGACGCAAGGCGTATACCGGCCCAATTCCATTAAGGGCGGGTACTTTATCAGCGCGTGGTGTTACTTTAAATCTAACTCAATCTTTATATGCGCGGTGCGCTTTACAATTGAAGCCGCGCGCCCGAACGCAGCAGCTTTAAATCTTTTCCACATCGGGCCGGGGTTGCAAACGATCTTGGAGATGTATAGTTTATCGGCTCCAAAGCCTTTTATTTTAGCATTAGCGGTTGCGGATTTCAATATTTTTATCAAATATTCTTTAGGCCTTTTATTTAAATGCAAAAGAATCGCCTGCGCCTCTTGGACATCTTTGCCGCGGATCAAGTCCATCACCGGCCGTACCTTGCTTGGTGAGATCCTTAAAAATTTACCTTCTGCCTTTGAAATCATTTTATGTTTTCTCCAACGCTTTTTTAGCTTTCACGCCGCCATGCTTACGGAAGATCCTGGAAAGAGCAAACTCTCCTAACTTATGGCCAACCATATTCTCGGTAACAAACACCGGGATATGCCTTTTTCCATCATGCACGGCAAAAGTCAAACCCACAAAATCCGGGATGATCGTCGAACGCCTGCTCCAGGTCTTGATCGCCTGGCGGTCACCGAGCTTTTTGTGTTTTTCTACTTTTTTTAAAAGACTTTCTTCAACATAAGGGCCTTTTTTTAATGAACGTGGCATATTATGGTTTCCTTCTCTTTACGATAAACTTGTTAGAATACTTTTTGCGGTTACGCGTGCGGTAACCTTTCGTAGGCACGCCCCATGGCGTTACCGGATGCGGGTTACCCTGGCCTGATTTGCCTTCGCCACCGCCGTGTGGATGGTCAAAAGGATTCATTACAACGCCCCTTACTGATGGTTTGATCCCCAGCCACCGGCTCTTGCCCGCTTTGCCCAGGATCAATGATTCATGCTCAATGTTACCGATCTGCCCGATCGTCGCGTGGCAATCCAGGCTGACCAATCTTACTTCACCGGAAGGCAGTTTGATATGCGCAAAATCGCCTTCTTTTGCCATGATCTGAGCGCTTGTCCCTGCGCCGCGCACGATCTGTCCGCCTTTTCCTTGAGATATCTCAATGTTATGCACTAATGTGCCTGAAGGTATGTTGCGTAATAAAAGGCAGTTTCCGATCTTGATCTCTGTTTCCTTCTGGTTTGAAGCAATTACTTCATCTCCCACATTCATGCCTACGGGAGCGATAATATATCTCTTTCTCTTGTCCGCATATTCAATCAGCGCGATCCTGGCTGAACGGTTCGGGTCATATTCAATCGCCAGAACCTGTGCCGGCAACTCAACAATATTTCTCTTAAAATCAACGATCCTGAGCATGCGTTTGTGGCCGCCGCCGATATGCCTGGTGGTGATCCGGCCATGCGCGTTCCTGCCGCCTGTCTTCTTTAAGGGCAGCAACAATGACCTTTCCGGCTTACCTTTGGTGATCTCTGAAAAATCCGGCCCGCTCATGTGGCGCCTTGAAGGTGTTGTTGGTTTGAATTTTATTATACCCATTTGTTTTTTCCTTATTTGTTTTACCGCTCTTCTTTTTTCTGCTGCTGTTGCTTTTGTTTTTGTTTTTCCCTACATTCTACCTACTACCTACTATCTATTATCTACTTAATTTCTATCTTCTGTCCGTCTTTTAAAGTAACAACAGCTTTCTTCAGATCCTGTGTGCGGCCTAACTGATGGCGCACTCTTTTGAGTTTCCCGCTGCAGATAAAGGTATTCACGTCTTTTACTTTAACTTTATACTCCTGCTCTACGCTCTTTTTGATCTGGATCTTATTGGCGGCCTTATCCACCAGAAAAAGGTATTTGCCTTCCGGCAAATAAGCGGTTGATTTTTCAGTCTGTAACAAAGCTTTGATGATCAATTTTGCGCTGCTCATTTCTTAAGCCTTTCCGTAAGGTCTTTCAAGGCCGCTTTAGTGATAACCACTTTATTAGCGTTCATTACTGCATAAGCGTTGGTGTCTCTGGCTAAATCCACGCTCACTGAATTCAGGTTTTTTAAAGCGGACTTCTGCGTTTTCTCCACTTTATCCGAGAGAAAAAGTACTTTCGCCGGTTTTTTAGTTTTAGCGCCGAACGCTTTCAGGTTGAAGAAAATTTGCGCCGCAAGCTTGGTCTTGGGTTCTTTGATATCAAATTTATCCAGGACAATCATGTTATTTTCATTGAGTTTGCTGTTAAGCGCCGTCTTCAACGCCTGGTTCTTGATCTTGGCAGGGAGATGATAAGAAAAATCGCGGGGGTGCGGGCCGAATACCACGCCGCCATGCTTCCAGAGAGGAGAACGCGTAGAACCTACGCGCGCCCGGCCGGTTCCCTTCTGTTTCCAGGGTTTTCTACCGCCGCCGGATACTTCCCCGCGTGTTTTCGTGGAAGCTAAACCCATACGCTGGTTTGCCCGGAACCCGTTAATTGCCTGATAGAGGCATTCAGGATTAAGCGTTCCGTCAAAAACACTCGCGTCTAATTTGATCGTATCGATCTCTGCGCCTTCTGAATTATAAATAGGTAAGGTAAACCCCGTTAGAGAACTATCTCCTTTAACGGCCTTTACCGATGATGCCTTCTTAACCTGCTCTTGATTATTCATATTATTATCTGATTGATTATTATTCTCTAACGGGGTAAACATGTTTATTTATTAACCGCTTTCTTGGCTACCTTTTTCTTGGCTTTGGTAATGACAAGATAACCGTTCTTATGGCCCGGTACAGCACCCTTGATTAAAAGGATATTATTCTCTGCGTCCGCTTTAATGACTTTCAAATTCTGGATAGTGACTTTTGCAGCGCCCATATGCCCGGGCAAGTGATGGCCTTTCCAGACCCTGCCGGGGGTTGTGGTTGAACCAATAGAACCTATGCGGCGGTGGCTTGTGGAACCATGCGTCTTCGGACCGCCTTTCCAGTGCCAGCGTTTCATGCCGCCCTGAAAACCTTTACCAATAGAAGTACCGCTAATATCCACAAAATCCCCGGCCGCGAAAATATCCGCTTTTACCAGGTCACCGGGTTTACATTCCGTGGCAGGTTTAGTTAACTCCCTGATCAATCTACAGGCAGGGATATTCAATTTCTTAAAATAAGCTGACTGGGGTTTTTTCAATTTCTTCTCAAGCACTTCGTCAAAACCCAGCTGAATATTCTTAGTCCCCACCGCCAGTATCGGGCATGGCCCGGCCTGGATAGCCGTCACGCCGACCTGTTCGCCGGAAGCATCATAAATCTGAACCATACCAATTTTTTTGCCTAATATGCCGATCATTTTGTTTGCTTTCTTTGGGTTTTGGCCTACTTGATTTCTACATCCACTCCTGCAGGCAGGTTTAACTTCCTTAATGAATCGATGGTCTTAGCTGTGGGTTCAAAGATGTCAATAAGGCGTTTATGGGTAGACAAATCAAACTGTTCACGCGATTTCTTGTCAACATGAGGAGAACGCAGCACCGTATAAATTTCCTTTTTAGTAGGAAGCGGCACGGGGCCGGAAATCTTGGCCCCGGTACGCTTAACAGTTTCCACGATCTCGATTACTGCCTGATCCAGGAGCCTGTGGTCATATGCCTTTAATTTGATGCGTATTTTTTGCGTATTCATTTTTTAAGCAATGACCTCTGTAACTACTCCTGCGCCGACTGTATGCCCACCTTCACGGATGGCAAAACGCGATTCTTTCTCCATGGCGATTGGTGTGATTAATTCAATATCCAAGTTCACGTTGTCCCCGGGCATAACCATCTCCACGCCGGCTGGTAATCCAGCTGTCCCGGTAACGTCGGTTGTACGAAAATAGAACTGCGGGCGATAGCCTTTAAAGAAAGGTGTATGCCTGCCGCCTTCTTCCTTGGTCAGGATATAGACCTGGGCCTTGAATTTGGTATGCGGCAATATTGACTTAGGAGCTGCGATGACCATCCCGCGCTCAATATCATTTTTTTCCATGCCTCTTAAGAGCAGGCCAACGTTATCACCGGCCTGGCCTTCATCAAGCAGTTTACGGAACATTTCTATACCCGTAACCACGGATTTTCTTGGTTCCGGCCTTAAGCCGATGATCTCAACTTCTTCACCGACCTTTACTTTACCGCGCTCGATCCTGCCGGTAGCAACTGTGCCTCTACCTTCAATACTGAAAACATCCTCAACAGCCATAAGTAACGGCTTATCCATTTCCCTTGCCGGCATAGGAATGAATTCATCCACTGCCTTCATCAGGTCCAGGATAGGCTTAGCGTCTTCGCCAGCGGCATCGGCGGTAACTAAAGCTTTGGAAGCGCTGCCACGAATGATCGGCGTCTTGTCGCCGGGATATCCGTATTTGGTCAAAAGATCCCTTACTTCCATCTCGACCAAATCCAACAACTCTTTATCGTCCACTAAATCAACTTTGTTTAAGAAAACTACCATTGCCGGCACGTTAACCTGCCTGGCTAAAAGAATATGCTCTCTTGTTTGAGGCATAGGGCCGTCAACAGCCGAAACGACCAGGATTGCGCCATCCATCTGCGCGGCGCCGGTGATCATATTCTTGATGTAATCGGCGTGTCCCGGGCAGTCAATGTGAGCGTAATGGCGGTTATCTGTCTCATATTCAACGTGGGCAACAGAGATAGTCACGACTTTTGTCTCATCTCTTACTGTGCCGCCTTTTGCGATATCCGCGTAATCTCTCTTTGTCGCTTTACCCAGCTTTGCCAAAACATTTGTAATAGCAGCGGTGAGCGTGGTCTTACCATGATCGATGTGACCAATAGTACCGATGTTTACATGCGGCTTAGACCTTACAAATTTTTCTTTAGCCATTTCTTAATCCTCCTGTTTGTTTATAAACTTTTTCTTGCGCCTGAAGTTGCAAATCCTGCTGTGATCTTTTCCGCTATATGTGCGGGTACCTCATGATAGAACGAAGGTTCCATTGTAAACGATGCACGGCCTTGTGTCAAGGATCTTGTTACGGTCGCGTAATTAAAAACTTCAGACAACGGAACGTTCGCTCGGATAGTGCGAAGGTTAAGCGTCTGTCCCAGCGCGATAATTTTCGCGCGGCGGCTGGAAAGATCGCCGATAACCTGGCCCATAAACTCTTCCGGCACGACTACTTCAATATCCATGATCGGCTCCAATAACACGGGATTTGCTTTTCTTAACCCTTCCTGAAAAGCGATAGAACCTGCCATTTTAAAAGCTAATTCTGATGAATCAACTTCATGGAATGAGCCATCAACTAAAATGATCGCAACATCCGTAACAGGATAACCGCCCAATACGCCATTCTTGGCTGCGCCGAGCACTCCCTGTTTTACAGCCGGGATGAATTCACGCGGAATCGCACCACTCTTGATCTTATCCTCAAAAGTGATACCGGTCCCGGGAGTTTCCTGAGGGGCCATCTCAATTACGCAGTGGCCATATTGGCCGCGGCCGCCTGACTGTGAAATGAATTTTCCAACGCTGGAGACACTCTTCTTGATCGTTTCCCGGTAAGCTACCTGCGGAGCGCCGACTTGCGCTTCCACATTGAACTCACGCAGGATCCTGTCAATAATGATCTCCAGGTGCAACTGGCCCATGCCAGCGATCAATGTCTGGCCGGTCTCCTGGTTATAGCTGACCCTGAAAGACGGGTCCTCATCCTCTAATTTATGCAAAGCCAACCCTAATTTCTCCTGGGCATCCTTGGATTTAGGCTCAATCGCCTGTTGGATGACTGGTTCAGGAAAACGCATTGCTTCGATCAATATATGGTTTTTCTCCGTGCAGAGCGTATCGCCGGTCTTAGTGTCCTTTAAACCGACCACCGCGGCAATATCGCCGATGGAAATACTTTCCACTATCTCCTGGCGGTTTGCGTGCATCTTCACGATCTTGGTCACGCGCTCACGTTCTCTCTTGGAAGCATTGTAAATATAAGTACCCGCTGCCAATGTCCCAGAGTACATACGCACATAATTTATCTTTCCCACAAACGGGTCAGTGGCTACTTTAAAAGATAACGCCGCAAAAGGAGCCGCGTCATCAGCCTTGATCTCCTCAAATTCACCGGAATCCGGGTTGATCCCTTTGATCGGAGGCAGGTCTATGGGCGAGGGAAGATAATCCTTGACCGCATCCAGCATCAACTGCACGCCCTTATTCTTAAAAGCAGAACCGCAAAGCACAGGCACGAATTTATTGGCGATCACCGTCTTACGGATCGTTTCCTTTATCTGCTGATTACTTACTTCTTTGCCGGCCAGATACAACTCCATCACCGCATCATCTGCCTCGGCAAGTTTTTCCACAAGTATATTGCGGTATTTATCAAAATCTGCCAGCATATCCGCCGGGACTTCCTTTACCTCGATTTCCTTGCCCAGGTCATCCTTATAAGAGATGAGCTTTTTCTCTACCAGGTCCACAATGCCTTTAAAATCAGCTTCTTTGCCAAAAGGAAGATGAATAGCCGCAACATTGGCCCCCAGGCGCTGATGCATCTGGTTGACCACCTCCAGGAAATTCGCCCCTGTGCGGTCCATCTTATTTACAAATGCAATACGCGGCACACTGTAACGGTCAGCCTGGCGCCAAACGGTTTCTGACTGAGGCTGGACACCGCCGACGCTGCAGAAAACCACTACCGCGCCATCCAATACCTTTAAAGACCTTTCCACCTCAATGGTAAAATCAACGTGCCCGGGAGTATCAATCAGGTTAATATGCACGTCTTTCCAGACACAAGTCGTAGCGGCTGACGTGATCGTAATGCCGCGTTCCTGTTCCTGGGCCATCCAGTCCATCGTGGCCGTACCGTCATGCACTTCACCTAACTTATAATTCCTGCCTGTATAGAATAGCACGCGCTCGCTGGTCGTGGTTTTACCCGCGTCAATATGCGCGATGATCCCGATATTTCTTATTTTACTTAAAGGTATTTTTCTCATCTTTTCTACAATACTTCTCTAGTATATCCAGCGTTGAGCTTTATTTTAATGTTAAAATTTACCAGCGGAAATGCGCGAAAGCTTTATTCGACTCCGCCATCTTATGCGTATCGTCCCTCTTCTTGATCGCCGAGCCCTCTCCTTTATAAGCGGAAATGATCTCGTCGGCTAATTTTTCTTCCATGGCCTTGCCTTTACGGTGCTGGGCAAAATCCCTGATCCAGCGTAAAGCAATAGAAGTACCGCGCTCCTGCCTGACTTCCACAGGAACTTGATAAGTTGCCCCGCCTACCCTGCGCGGTTTGACTTCCAAACGCGGCCTGGCATTATCCAAAGCCTTATAAAAAACTTTCAAAACATCCTGCTCATTAAGATTCTTCTGGATGATAGCGAACGCTCCATAGACCATCTTTTCAGAGATAGCTTTTTTACCGTCGAGCATGACCATATTGATAAATTTCGCCACGATCTTGGAATTAAATTTAGGGTCCGCTAAAATATTTTTTTCCTGCGCTTTTCTTCTTCTCATTGTCTAAACCTGCTCCTTCTTTGCCTCCTTATGCTTGACCTTTTAATCAAGCCTGCGGAAGCCTGTTACTTATCTTCTATTAAGCTGCTTTTGGTTTCTTTGCTCCGTATTTTGAACGCGACCTTCTGCGCTGATTTACCCCGGAAGCGTCTAATGTGCCCCTGACAATATGATAGCGCACACCAGGTAAATCCTTGACCCTGCCGCCCCTGACCAGGACTATGGAATGCTCCTGCAGGTTATGCCCTTCGCCCGGTATATAAGCGGTAACTTCAATGCCCGTGGTCAGCCTAACCCTGGCTATTTTACGCAAAGCCGAGTTTGGTTTCTTAGGCGTCATCGTACGCACCTGTAAACACACACCCCGCCTCTGCGGCGAATTCTTCAAAGCCGGCGACTTGCTTTTCTTTTTCTGCGAAACCCTTCCAAACCTGATTAGCTGTGCAATTGTGGGCATATTTATTCCTTTATGCTGTTAGCTGCTTCCTCGTTTTTCTCTTCAATTTTTGCCGGGGCGTTCTTATTTACTTCAATATCCCGGTGCGTATGAAAACCCGTACCTGCGGGAATAAGGTGTCCTACGATAACATTCTCCTTCAAGCCAAAAAGTTCATCGCTCTTGCCGCTGGTCGCTGCTTCCGTCAATACACGCGTAGTCTCCTGGAAGCTGGCCGCGGAAATAAAGCTTTCCGTAGTAAGCGATGCTTTGGTGATACCCAAAAGTAAAGGCGTAGCCTGTGCAGGCTTTTGGCCTTTCTTAATCACGCGGGTATTTTCCTTCTGAAAAACCCATTTATCCACCTGTTGCGTAGCCAGGAATTCAGTATCGCCTGGATCCTCAACCCTTACTTTCTTGAGCATCTGCCTGATAATCAGCTCAATATGCTTGTCATTGATGTGTACACCCTGCAGGCGGTAAACTTCCTGGACTTCATTAACCAGATATTCCTGCAGGACCTTGTCTCCGCAGACCCTTAAAATATCCTGCAAGACTACAGGCCCGTCGGTCAACTGCTGCCCGGCTGAAACTTTATCGCCTTTATAAATATTCGGATGTTTGCCATGGGGAATAATATACTCTCTGGACATGCCTGTCGTAGACCTGACAATGATCACGCGCTGGTTCTTCTTTGTCTCGCCGAACTCCACGAAACCATCGATCTCGCTGATCACGGCCGGATCCTTAGGCCTTCTGGCTTCAAAAAGCTCAGCGACCCTGGGCAAACCGCCGGTAATATCCCTGGTTTTCACAACGGTGCGCGGTATCTTGGCTAAAAGGTCTCCGGCATTCATCTTCTCGCCGTCTTTGGCCATAACGTGTGCGCCGATGGGAATAGGATATATCCCGGAAACTTCCTTCTTTTCATCCAACACAACGATCTGCGGATGGTATTCCGGCTTATGCTCCACAACAACGCGTTCAGCTAACTTGGTCACCGGATTGATCTCCTCGCGGATAGTGATATTCTCGCGTAAATCCTCATAACGCACTGTACCGGCAACTTCCGTAAGCACGGGGATCGTATACGGATCCCAACGCACAAAAGAAACTCCCTTATTGATATCTGCGCCATCGGCAACATTGATGAACGCGCCCTGCAATACCAGGTAGCGCTCCAATTCCCTGCCCTGGGCATCATTGATACTGATCGCGCCGTTACGGTTTAGGACCACGAACTCATTGTTCTTGGCGGTAAACCTTAAACCATGGTAGCGGACAATACCTTTATTCTTGGATTTTATAACAGACTGTTCAATCGTACGGCTGGCTGTACCACCGATATGGAACGTTCTCATCGTCAACTGCGTACCGGGTTCGCCGATACTCTGCGCGGCGATCACGCCCACTGCTTCACCCAGCTCCACCAGCCTTCCGGTGGCCAAATTACGGCCATAACATTTTGTGCAGACGCCCCTGCCAGATTCACAGGTAAGCACGCTACGGATACGGATCTTTTCAATGCCTAATTTCTCGATCTGGTCGGCTTTATCGCCGGTGATCATCGAACCTTGCTCCACGATGACTTCGTCGGTAATGATATCCACGACGTTATCCAAAGCAACGCGGCCGACAATGCGGTCGCGCAGCGAAACAACTTCTTCGTCGCCTTCTACGATAGCCGCAACAGTGATACCGTTAAGCGTGCCGCAGTCATCCTCACAAACAATAACTTCCTGCGCCACATCAACAAGCCTGCGGGTCAGGTAACCGGCATCTGCTGTTTTTAGCGCGGTATCCGCAAGGCCCTTACGTGCGCCGTGCGTGGAAATAAAATACTCCAGTACATTTAAGCCTTCCCGGAAGTTAGCGGTGATCGGATTCTCAATGATCTCGCCTGAAGGTTTAGCCATCAGCCCGCGCATACCGGCCAGCTGCCTGACCTGTAAACGTGAACCACGGGCGCCGGAATCAGCCATCATGAATATGGGATTGAAAGACGCCATGCCCTTGAACAACAGGTCGGATATTTTATCCGTGGTATGCGTCCAGATATCAATGACCTTGGATTTACGCTCACTGTCGGTAATGATACCTTTGCGATACTGGTCATCAACGCGGGCGACTTCAGCTTTGGACTCCTTGATCACTTCAGGTTTCTCCGAAGGCACGATCATATCGTCTATGCCGATGGATATGCCGCCTAAAGTACCCATCTCAAAACCTAAACGCTTGATCGCATCGAGCAACTTTATTGTCGCTGTGTGGCCGAAACGTTTATAGCACTCCACCACTATATCGCTGACCTTGCCTTTATTCAGTTCGCGGTTGACAAAACCGAATTCCGCAGGCAAAAGCTCGTTGAACATTGCCCTGCCCACAGTAGTAGTAATAGATTGTTTGCCTAAAATGACTTTCTTCTGGTCAAAATCATAAACCCCGTCTACGCGCAGTTTGATCTTAGCATGCAACTCCACCGCACGGTCATCGTAAGCGATCAAAGCCTCCTGGGCATTACCAAAAGACATCCCTTCGCCAAGAGCGCCGGGTTTCTCCTTGCTTAAATAAGCTACACCGAGGATGATATCCTGTGTGGGCGAGATGACCGGCCTGCCGTCAGCAGGAGAAAATATATTGTTGATCGCTAAAATCAGTATTTTGGCTTCTAATTGTGATTCCAAAGAAAGCGGCACATGCACAGCCATCTGGTCGCCGTCAAAGTCGGCGTTAAAAGCCGTACAAACCAGCGGATGGATCTTGATCGCCTTGCCTTCAATTAAAAGCGGCTGGAACGCCTGGATGCCTAAACGGTGCAAAGTGGGCGCGCGGTTCAATAGAACAGGATGGTCCTTGATTACTTCATCAAGGATATCCCATACTTCGATCTTGCCGCGTTCAACCATGCGCCGGGCGCCTTTGATCGTGTGCACAAAACCTTTTTCCCTTAATTTTTTAATGATAAACGGCTCAAAAAGCTCCAAGGCCATCTGTTTAGGCAGGCCGCATTCATGCAGCTTTAATTCCGGGCCCACAACGATTACCGAACGGCCGGAGTAATCCACGCGTTTACCTAAAAGATTCTGGCGGAACCGTCCCTGTTTTCCCTTAAGCATATCGGAAAGCGATTTTAGGGGGCGGTTATTCGCGCCGTTTACCGCTTTACCATGGCGGCCATTATCCAATAAAGCATCCACGGCCTCCTGGAGCATGCGCTTTTCATTGCGGATAATGATCTCCGGAGCGTTGAGCTCCATAAGTTTCTTTAAACGGTTGTTGCGGTTGATCACACGCCTGTAGAGGTCATTTAAGTCGCTGGTCGCAAACCTTCCGCCATCCAGCGGCACTAACGGCCTTAAGTCCGGCGGGATCACCGGGACGATCTCTAAGATCATCCAATCCGGTTTATTGCCGCTTTTCTTAAAATCCTCAATGATCTTTAATGTTTTAATTGATTTGCGGTTATTTAAGACATCTTTGGATTTCTCCAATTCCCTTCTTACCTTGCGGCAGACCGCATCAAGGTCTAAACCTTTTAAGAGCTCCAGGACCGCATCAGCGCCGATCTTGGCCTTAAAGGATGCGCCGTATTTGACCACGGCATCCTGGTACTGTTCATCGGTTAGAAGCTCATTTTTCTTTAAAGGCGTTGTGCCGGGATCTACGACAATATATTCCTCGTAGTAGATCACCCTCTCTAAATCCCTTAAACGGATATCTAAAAGCGCGCTCATCCTGCTGGGCACGGCTTTAAAGAACCAGATATGCGTTACCGGCGTAGCCAATTCAATGTGGCCCATGCGTTCACGGCGCATGCTGGAACGCTCAACGGTAACTCCGCAACGGTCGCAGGTGATCCCTTTGAATTTTATGCCTTTGTACTTACCGCAGCTACACTCCCAATCGCGCACAGGCCCAAAGATCTTCTCGCAGAACAAACCGTCTTTTTCCGGCTTTAATGTGCGGTAATTGATCGTTTCTGCTTTTTTCACTTCGCCCTTGGACCAGGATTTAATCACCTGAGGGCTGGCAATCTTAATGCTTATACTGTCAAAAGAAACGCTCTCTTCCATTATTTTGCCTTCTCCGTACGGATATCAAGGCATAAGCCTTGAAGTTCCTTGATTAATACATTAAATGACTCCGGAGTACCGTGAGTCAAACGCTGTTCGCCTTTAACAATCGCCTCATAGATACGCGTCCTGCCTACGACATCGTCGCTCTTCACAGTAAGCATTTCCTGTAAGCTGAATGCCGCGCCATACGCTTCCAGCGCCCAGACTTCCATTTCGCCTAAACGCTGGCCGCCGAACTGGGCTTTGCCGCCTAAAGGCTGCTGGGTGACCAATGAATAAGGCCCGATGGAACGCGCGTGGATCTTTTCATCAACCAAGTGGATCAGTTTCAAAACATACATATAACCTACGGTAACCCTCTGGTCAAAAGGCTCTCCGCTATAACCATCATAAAGCCTCATCTTCCCGTCTTCCGGAAGGCCGGCTTTCTTAAGCAATTCCTTAATTTCTCCTTCTTTAGCGCTGTCAAATACAGGACAGCTGACTTGCATGCCTAACGCTTTAGCCGCCCAGCCTAAATGGCACTCCAGGATCTGGCCGACATTCATACGTGATGGTACGCCTAACGGGTTTAAAACCACTTCCACGGGCGTGCCATCAGGCAAGAAGGGCATATTCTCCTCGGGAATAATCTTAGCCACAACGCCTTTGTTGCCATGGCGGCCGGCTACCTTGTCACCCTCGGAAAGTTTTCTCTTCGTCGCGATATAAACTACTACGCGCTTAAGTATCCCTGCGGGAAGCTCATCGCCGCGGCGGACCTTCTCAATCTCCTGCGCTTCTTCTAAAAGCAACTCATGCATCTGCTCGTCAAAAGAAGCAGCCAGGATCTTGGCTTCCTCATTATCATTGTAATTGGTCTTCTCGACCTTCTTTTTATCTATGCCTAAGATCTGGGCAAGGCGGACAAGCTTTTCCGTCTGCAGGAACTCTATCTCCTGTTTATAGTAAGCTTTCAATTCCCTTGTTTTGGCCAGCTCAATAGTTTTTTCCTCTTTGGATTTTCTGCCTCTGTCTTTACGCTGGAACACATGCACGTCAATAACCACGCCTTCTACCCCTGGAGGGACAATCAAAGAAGTATCCCTTACGTCCCCGGCCTTTTCGCCGAAAATAGCGCGCAGCAATTTCTCTTCAGGGCTTGGCTCAGAATCAGTTTTAGGAGTGATCTTGCCTACCAGAATGTCTCCGGCGCCGACTTCTGCGCCAGTGCGGATAATCCCATTCTCATCCAAGTTCCTTAAGGCCTCTTCGCTGACATTAGGGATATCGCGGGTAATCTCTTCATTGCCTAAACGTGTTTCCGCTGCTTCAATCTCAAATTCCTCAACGTGGATAGAGGTGAATGTGTCGTTCTTCAGAAGTTTTTCGCTGATTAAGATGGCGTCTTCAAAGTTGTAACCTCTCCAGGGCATGAAAGCCACCAGGACATTCTTGCCTAAAGCGAGTTCACCTTCTTTTGTAGCGATACCGTCGGCAATGATCTGGCCGCGTTCCACATGGTCGCCTAACTTCACAAGCGGCCTCTGATTCAGGCATGTATCGGCATTAGTACGCAGGAATTTCTTTAAATGGTAGATCGTCTTGCCTACGGTTATAGAAGATGAGTCAACGCTTGAGACTTTACCGGAATCTGTAGCGACGATCACTGTACCGGAATCCCGCGCGACTTTCTCCTCCATCTCTGTATCTACTAAAGCCGCTTCCGTGATCATTAAAGGCACTGCCTGGCGCATCATGTTTGAACCCATAAGCGCGCGGTTAGCGTCATCATGCTCTAAGAACGGTATCAGCGACGCAGCCACGGAGACCAGCTGTTTCGGTGAAACATCCATATACTGGACTTGCTTAGGCGGAACTTTCGGGAAATCATCCTTAAAACGGCAGATCACTTCCTTCTCGGAAAAAGTACCGTCCGGGTCTAAAGGCACATCCGCCTGGGCGATCATTTTATCTTCTTCCAGGTCAGCTGTAAGGTATTCAATCTTCTTGGTTACTTTCCCGTCTTCAACCTTGCGGTAGGGAGTTTCCAACAACCCCACGGAATTGATCCTGGCAAAACAACTTAAGGAAGCGATCAAACCGATATTCGGGCCTTCCGGTGTCTCAATAGGACAAACGCGGCCATAATGCGAAGGATGGATATCTCTTACCTCAAAGCCGGCTCTTTCGCGTGAAAGGCCTCCTGGGCCGAGCGCGCTCAGCCTTCTTTTATGTGTCATCTCAGCCAAAGGATTGATCTGGTCCATAAACTGGGAAAGCTGGCTGCGGCCGAAGAAATCACGGATCTGGTTGGATAATAATTTGGAGTTAATCAGGTAATGGACGTTCAAATTATCGAATTCTCCCAAAAGGCTTAAACGTTCTTTGATTGAACGCTCCACGCGCGATAAACCTATACGCACCTGGTTCTGCACTAATTCCCCTACGCTTTTTACGCGGCGGTTGCCTAAATGGTCAATATCATCGATCTTGCCTTCGCCATTATTCAGTTTGATCAGGTATTCTATTACCTTTATTACTGTATCAGAATCAAGTATCCTTTTCTCTAAAGATACCTGCATGCCTAATTTGCGGTTTAAGATGAAACGTCCGGCCCTTTCTAAGTCATAGCGGGCAGTATCAAAGAAAAGCCTGTAGAAAAGATTTTCTGCGGCTTCTTTGGTCACCGGCTCTGTCGGCCGCATTTTGCGGTAGAAATCCAGATAAGCCTCTTCTTTATTCTTAGTGTAATCTTTCTTTAAAGTATTTACGATCTCCGGGTACTCTTTGCCGAAAGCGGCAATGATCTGGCTGTCCTCTGAAAAACCGAGTATCCTTAAGATCTGCGTAGCGGGAAAATTCCTTCTGCGGTCAACGTAAGCGGTGATTGTTTCGGTAAGGTCATATTTGAACTCAAGCCATGCGCCACGGTAAGGGATCACTCGGCCATAAAATATTTTTTTGCCTGTGGGATGCAACTCCTCTTCAAATGAAACACCCGGTGAACGCTGTAACTGGCTGACCACTACTCGTTCGTCGCCATTAATGATAAAAGTGCCAGTCTCTGTCATTAAAGGCAGGTCGCCGAAATAGGCATCCTGTTCTTTAGTTTCGCGAGGGGTAGTTAACCTGAACTTGACTTTCAAAGGGGCCGCGTATGTCAGCGAACGGTTTTTCGCCTCTGACATGGTATATTTTGGCTTGCCTAAAGAGTAGCTGATGAATTCCAGCTTCACCGAACGGTCCGGGCTTTCAATAGGGAATATCTCCCCGAAAACCTCCTGAAGGCCCTGGTTCTTTCTCTCGCCTACCGCAGTTTCAACCTGCAGGAAATCACGGTAAGTTTCAAGCTGAACATCTAAAAGATTGGGCAACTCATATGTTTCTTTTAGCTTAGCAAAACTCTTGCGTTTAATCATAATGGATTAATCAACCCCCACTTACTTAGAGTTACTTATATTTATCTATATTTACTTAGGTTTACTTTAACTCTACTGTTGCGCCAGCTGCCTCTAACTTCTTTTTTATTTCAGCAGCTTCATCTTTAGTAGCGCCTTCTTTAATTGCTTTAGGAGCGGCGTCTACTAAGTCTTTGGCTTCTTTTAAGCCAAGGTTAGTGATGGTACGCACCTCTTTGATAACAGCGATCTTGTTTGCGCCGGCATTAGCTAATACGACTGAAAATACCGACTTTTCTTCTGCGGCAGCAGCAGGTGCACCGGCAGCAGCAGGTGCAGCTACCATAGCAGCATTTGCGCTGACACCGAATTTTTCCTCTAACGCTTTTACCAGATCAGCCAATTCCAGCACGCTCATGCCTTCGATTGACTTGATCATTTCTTCCATTTTTGCAGTTGCCATTTCTTCCTCCTTGATTTGCCTGATTCTACAGGAATCTTCTTTAACTTGCTGTTTTTTTCTGTCTTATTTGATCCAGGCAAACTACGAATTTCTTGTTCACCTGGTTTAGAACCATGACCAGCCTGACAATGGGCGAATTGATCATTCCTACAACCTGCGCAATGAGTACTTCGCGCGAAGGCAGCTTGCTCATCGCCACGATATCTTCTTTTGCTAATAGCTTATCGTTAAGGTATCCGCCGGCAAGCACGAGCTTCTCTTTTTCTTTATTAAAATCACATAAGACCTTGGAAGCCTGGACAGGCTCATCCTTGAAAAATATCATCCCGCAGGGAGTTTCCACTGCCGTAACCAACTGCTCAAGACCTAAATCTTTCATTGCCCGGCGGGCTATGCTGTTCTTAACCACAAGCATGTCTACTCCGGTGCCTTTAAGCGACTTCCTTAAAATACTCATATCCGGGCTGGAAACTCCTGAATATTTCACGATCAGGAATCCTTTGGAGGATTTGTAGATATCTTTTATGCGGCTGCCAGAAGTTTCTTTGATTAAAAGTCCGAGTTTTTTCATCTTAAGAAGGTATCCTTAAACCTGGGTTCATGGAAACGGTAATAGAAGAACTCTTGATGAACCTGCCTTTAACGGAAGCGGGCTTTGCCTCATTGATCGCCTCGATCACCTTGGAAGCATTATCATTTAGCTGTTCTTCACTGAAAGATATCTTGCCTACGGATAAATGGATACCACCCTGTTTGTCCACGCGGAACTCCACTTTTCCCTTACGCACATCTTCTATCGCCTTTACGATATCATTGGTCACTGTGCCTGTTTTAGGGCTGGGCATCAGGCCGCGCGGGCCCAGTACCTTGCCCAGTTTGCTTAAATCCTTCATCATATCAGGGGTGGCGATAGAACAATCAAAATCAAGGAAACCGCCGGCAACCTTGTCGATCAGTTCCATGCCGCCGACAAAATCAGCTTTTGCTTCACGCGCCAGGCGCTCATGCTCGCCTTTGCAGAATACGGCAACTTTGATCTTCTTGCCTGTTCCGTGAGGCAATACCACAGTTCCACGCACCATCTGATCGCTCTTTTTAGTATCCACGCTTAAATTAAAATGCAGATCTACGGAACTGTCAAACTTAGGCTTAGGCAGCTTCTTAAGCAAAGCGATCGCTTCCTTCAACTGGTAAACTTTATCCACTTCAACTTGTTTTAAGGCTTCCTTATATCTTTTACTTTGTGTTTTCATTTTTTACCCTTCAACGGCAATGCCCATGCTGTGGGCTGTGCCTTCAATTATTTTAATTGCCTTCACCAGGCTGTCCGTATTCAAATCCGGCAGCTTTAACTGCGCGATCTCCTCAACCTGTTTTTTTGTTACCTTACCGATCGTCTCCTTGCCGCTTGTGCCGGAGGCTTTGGCAAGATTGGCCGCGCGCTTAAGCAACACTGAAGATGGCGGGCTCTTTATAATAAAGGTAAAGGTCCTGTCCTCAAAAACCGAGATGACTACAGGTAAGATCAGCCCGTCACGGCCCTTGGTCTGGTCGTTAAACTGTTTACAGAACTGCATAATATTAACGCCATGCTGGCCTAAAGCAGGCCCTACCGGCGGGGCGGGATTCGCCTGCGCTGCCGGGACATGTAATTTAATTTGTGCTTTGATCGCTTTTGCCATGGTTACACCTTTTCCACTTGCCAGTATTCCAGCTCTACCGGCGTTGAACGGCCGAATATGGATATGCTGACCTTGATTTTGCCTTTTTCAGGATAAACTTCTTCAATAATACCGTTAAAATTCAGGAATGGCCCTTCATTGACTCTTACTTGTTCATCTTTCTGAAAAACTATCTTTGGGCTGGGTTTTGCTGCGGTTTCTTTGGTACGTTTAAGGATATTGTCTACTTCTTCCTGGGGCAGGGGTACGGGCTTTTTTCCTAAACCGATAAACCCGGTCACGCCGGGTGAATTCTTCACAAAAAGGTATGTCTGTTCGTTAAGCTGCATCTCCACTAAAAGATAACCCGGGAAGAATTTCCTCTGGGTGATCTTCTTCTTGCCGGAACGGACCTCCGAGATCTGCTCAGTAGGAATGACAACGCTGGAGATCAACTCCATCATGCCTTCGGAAGCGATCTTCTTCTCCAGGGAGGTTTTTACTTTCTCTTCCAAGCCAGTTTGTGCGTGAACCACATACCACTTCTTCATCTGAATACTAACCTCAAAAATTTAGATAACCCTAAATCCACTATCCCGATAAAAATAGCCATGATAATCGTCACGGTTATCACCAGGACCGTGGAAGCCAAAAGCTCTTTGCGCGTTGACCAGGCAACTTTGCTTAATTCTGCGCGGACTTCCCTTAAAAAATTAACAGGTTTGGCGATAATATTCATCTTAACCTTTTATTTTGCCGCCTCAATATACAGGAGCGGCAGGACTTGAACCTGCAGTCACGGTTTTGGAGACCGTTGGTTTGCCATTAACCGACGCCCCTAAAGTTATTTATCCCTGGATCCTGGCTTAAACCGCCTGATGGTCTTCAGCATTTTCAGGCATTCGCCAGGATAAATTAACACATTATCCTACTCACACTTTCGTGTAAGCAAGTTAAGCGTTTATTTAATCTCCTTATGCGGGGTATGCTTATGACAGGCGTTGCAGAACTTGCTCATTTCAAGTCTATCCTGATGCAACTTTTTATTCTTCGTCGTCGTGTAATTTCTTTTCTTGCAAACCGTACACTCTAAAGTGATTGTTTCGCGCATATTTATTCTTAAGCTGGAGACGAGAATTGAACTCGTGACCCCGTCCTTACCAAGGACGTGCTCTGCCAACTGAGCTACTCCAGCAGCAAGCACCGTGAGTCCTCAGCAAATTAATAATATAAAAAAACCCCACCTTTTAAGAACCCAAAAACCCGCTCTTAAAATCAGTAATTTAGCTTAAATTATGCTGCAATTACGTGGGAAATCTTCAGAGTGAATGAGTATATATTAAAGATGTATTCTTGTCAACCTTTTTTTAGCTTTTTTTTACAAGGTTGGCTAAAAGGGCAAAATCCTTAAGCTCCAACTCTTCCGGGCGGATGTTCTTGCTAAAGCCGGAGCGGTTAAAAAAAGCTTCCAGGCTCTCCTCTGCGATAATACCTTCCAGGCTGTTTTTTAAGGTCTTCCTCCTCTTGTTGAACGAGCCGCGGATGACCTTAAAGAACAACTCCTCATCGTTAACCTGGCAAGGGCTTTTGTCTCTTACTTTGAGCATTAAAAATGATGAATCAACTTTGGGGGCCGGGAAAAATGAATTCCTCTTAATATTGAACAATAGCTCCGTTTTCAGGTAGTACTGCGCAAAACAACTAAGCGAGCCATAAACTTTACTTCCCGGGCAGGCAACTAACCGTTGTGCATACTCCTTCTGCACAGTGATGAAGATCTCGCTTATCAAATCACGGTAATTTATAAAATACTCAATCAGGGGGCTGGATATATAATAAGGGATATTGCCAAATACCTTGATCTTTCCCGTAACTTTTTCTTTGGCTAAAAATTCCCTTAAATTTATCTTTAAGATATCCCCCCTCATTAGCTGGCAATTGGCGCAGGCGCAAAGCGCTGATTCCAGGTGCGCGTAAAGCCGTTTATCAATCTCAACAGCGTATAATTTATTTACCAACCCCGAAAATATGGCGGTGAGCTCTCCTTTGCCTGAACCAACCTCAAGCAAGGTATCTTTAGCGGAAAAAGAACAATTAGAGACGATCTTATTGCGTATATTCTTATCGACCAGGAAATTCTGGCCTAGGCTTTTTTTAGGTTTTGAGTGCATTTTACGGCTAATTTAACTGCTGCGATAAAAGATGACGGGTTAGCTGACTTTGCGCAATCCTGCGCAATATCAAAAGCAGTGCCATGCAGCGGGGAAGTACGCACAAAAGGAAGGCCGAGGGTCAGGTTGACTCCGCTGTCAAGGCCGGTCAATTTCAACGGTATCAGGGCCTGGTCATGGTAAGCGGCAACTACGCAATCGAACTGCCGGCAATACGCTTTATATATCGCTGCGTCCGCTGAAAACGGGCCGGATATGCTGGCTCCTTTAATTTTATTCTTCAGGCTTTTGATCGCCGGGATGATCACCTTGTTCTCTTCATCTCCGATAACGCCGTTATCCGAAGCATGGGGATTCAACCCGCAGATGACAAACTTAGGGTGTTTAAGCAAAAAAAGTGCTTTTAGCCCAGAAGCGGTCAAGCGTATGGTTTTCTGGATCAAGCGGCTGTTCAAATAAGAGGCGACGTTTTTTAAAGGAATATGCCTGGATAACAGGCAAAATTTAAGGTGGTCGTTCAATAAAAGCATCACCGTATCCGGGCTATGGCATTTACGGCTTAAGTACTCGGTATGCCCGGAGACCTTGAAGCCGGCAAGGTTCACCGCTTCCTTGGATATCGGTGCGGTTACCAAACAATCAAGTTTGCCCTCTCGCAATAAAGCTATCGCCTTATCCAGATATTCAATTGAGGCCTTGCCGTATTCAGCTTTAACCTTGCCAAAGGAAAACTTCTTGTGGTTTAAATTATCTATGTCGATAAGATGTACGGGTGGTCTAAATGGCCTTGCGGATGGCAAAGTTTTCTTGAGGACAAAACCGCTTCCGATAACCGTAAATTCCGCAAAACCCTCAAGCTGCTTGAGCGCCTTTATAACTATGGCTGGGCCGATACCTGCAGGATCGCCTATGGTAAGGCCGACTTTAACTGCCGGTGATCTTGATGTAAGAACGTTTTTTGATTTCATCCAACCACCGGGTCAATCCTTCCTGCATTTTCATTTCATATAAAAACGAGTGTATCCTGCTTTGTGCCTGAGGCAGGCTCAACTGCTGGCTGCCGATAATATTATTCAACCTGAATATATAATACTGGTTGTCTATCTTGATTGGGTTGGAGACCTCGGAGATCCCCAGCTTAAAAACCACCCCCTGTATCTCTTTACGCAGCTCATCTCCCAGGGAGGCGTTCATCTTGCTGGCCCTGAAAGGGTAAAGCCTGGCCAGGTCTTCGGGCTTTTTACCCAGCCTGAGATTATAGGCCAGGGTTTTTGCCAGGTTATCATCATCCAGTGAAAAGACATCCAGTTCGCGTGTTTCCGGCTTTAAGAACTCCCTTTTATGCTGCTCATAGAAGCTAGTGATATCATCCGGACCAATGACTATCTTTGAACGCACCTTGGCGTCCACGATAGCGAACATCAAGAACTGTTCGCGGATCTTATTCTCCAGGTCCGCCGGCACTAAACCCTGTTTAGCCAGGTCCAACTCCAGGGCATTATCCGAAGAGTAACGTTTCTTGATATCGGCGATCTTGGCTTTGACCCTGTTCTGGTCTATGATCACTTTCTCCTTCTTGGCTTCCTGAAGGATGAGCCGGTCCTCAATCAGGCGATCCAGCAGATCCATTTTTACCTGCTGAAGCTTGCTCTCCAGTTCCTTGCCGCTGTAATCTTTGGAATACTGCATGCGCATAAAGTTAAAAAAATCGTTTAGATCCTTTTGAGTGATTATCTCATTATTCACCACAGCCACCACAGCTTCCTTGGCATAAGCATCCGGCAGATACACTTTGCCGGTAAAATCCGTTAGGCCAAAGGAGAAAGCGATGAAAAGCAGGAAAAATAAAAAGTGCCTTTTAATTTTAGCTATGCGCTGCATTCAGGACTCCCGTCTTTTTAAAATTATTGATTGCTTCCTTAAGCAACCGGCAATAAAGGTCAAAACCCACCGCGGCGATGAACCCATGCTGCTGTTGCCCGAGAAGATTGCCTGCGCCGCGGATCTCCAGATCCTCCATTGAGATGTTGAACCCGGCGCCTAAACCGCTGTGCTCATCAATGGCTTTAAGCCTTTTGCGACCGTCAGAATCCAAGGCCTCTTTGCGGCTGAACATGAAATATGCGTAGGCGCTGCGGTTAAACCTGCCGACCCTGCCGCGCAACTGATGCAAATCCGCCAAACCAAAATGTTCCGCGCTGTTGACAATGATCGTATTGGCATTGGGTATATCTATGCCCGATTCAATGATCATTGTTGAAACCAAAACATCGATTGAGCCAGAGATAAAATCCGACATCACCTTTTCCAGGACCTTCGCCGGCATCTGGCCGTGCGCTATGGCGATTTTGAGCCCCGCGGGCAAACCTTGCGCGACCTTGTTTTTGACCTTCTCCAGGTCGAGTATCCGGTTATGCAGAAAAAATACCTGGCCCTTACGGTTAAGCTCGCGTTTTATCGCCTGATGCACCAGATCCAGGTCATATTCTACCACAATCGTCTGTATAGGCAACCTATTTTGGGGCGGGGTATTGATCACCGAGAAATCCCTGGCTCCCATCAGGCTCATATATAAAGTGCGCGGTATAGGGGTCGCGGTAAGCACAAGCACATCCGTGGTCAGTTTAAGTTTCTTCAGCTTCTCTTTTGCCGTTACGCCAAAACGCTGTTCTTCATCAACGATGACCAGGCCCAGGTCCTTGAATACAACATCATCAGATAAAAGCCTGTGCGTTCCAATAACGATGTCCACCCTTCCTTCCTGTAACCTCTTGAGTATTTCTTTCTGCTCGCGGATGGTCTTAAAACGGCATAATAATTCAACGTTCACCGCAAAATCCTTAAGCCGGGCGCTGAAATTCTGGTAGTGCTGCTCTGCCAATATCGTGGTCGGCACTAAATAAGCTACCTGTTTATTGTCCATTACCGCCTTAAAAGCCGCGCGCATAGCGACTTCTGTTTTGCCATAGCCTACGTCACCGCAAAGCAGGCGGTCCATCGGCCTGCCGCTTTCCATATCCTGTTTGACTTCCAAAGTAGCCTTAACCTGGTCAGGGGTCTCAGTGTAAGGGAAAGTTTTCTCAAAATCCGCCTGCCACTGGGTATCGCTGGAAAATTTAAAACCCCCCATCGCTAAACGCATCGCCTGCAAAGTCAAGAGGTCCCAGGCCATCTTCTGGATGCCGCGGCGCGTGCGTTCCTTTGTCCTTTTCCATTCTCCTGAACCTAAACGGTAAAGTTTCGGCCGGCGCGCGGCAAAAGCGATATATTTTTGCACAAGGTGCATTGTTTCTACGGGGACGTATAATTTCTCCTTGAGGTCATATTCAATGACCAGATGGTTAACGAACTTATCCTGGCGCTTTATTCTCTCAAATCCCAGGAACCTGCCTACCCCGTGCTGGCTGTGCACAACATAATCACCAACGCCGATATCCACAAAATTATTCAAAGGGAACTCTTCAGTAAAATCAAAATTCTTCGTTGGCGGTGATTTCTTAAACGGCAGGATGATCGCTATACGATGCTGCCAAAGCGGCTGGCCGCTGGAAGGGTTAAAACTTCTTAAGGAAACCAGGATATCGTTATCCAACTCTAAACGGATAGGCAGCTCAAACGAACCGGGGAAGATATCCACAACCGAGCCGCGGCTGGCAAAATCACCGGGTTCAGCTACAAGAGACTGCCGTTTATAGCCAAATGCCACTAAATCAGCAAAAAGCCTCTCTAATTCGATACTTTGTCCGGAAAAAAATTTCAGGGATTTAAACATCGCTATGGTCAAGGCAAAGCCAGACAGTTGCATAAACTGCCTGGCTTGCGCCTTATCTTATCTGGAACCTTTGCGGCTCCAGGAAAGCACTAATGGGGAGGCGATAAAAACCGTTGAATACACGCCGGAGATAAAGCCGACGATCAAAGCAAAAGCAAAATTGCTTAAAACTTCCCCTCCGAATAAAAAGATGGCGATGACCACAAATAGAGTCACCCCGGAGGTAAGTAATGTCCTGGCAAGCGTCTGGTTAACGCTTAAGTTGATCAACTCACGTAAAGAAAGTTTACGGTAAAGCCTGGCATTCTCACGCACACGGTCGTAAATAACTATCGTATCGTTAATGGAAAACCCGATGATCGTTAAAAACGCTGTGATACTTAAAAGATCTATCTGGCGGTTAGTCATCGCCATGAATCCCATTGTAACCAGAAGATCGTGCAAAAGCGCGACTACACCGGCGGCGGCGAAATTAAAATGCTTGAACCTGAAAGAAACATAGATAAGTATGCCGATGACCGCCCAGAACAGCGCTTTAAGGGCTTTTTCCTTAAGATGTTTTCCGGCAACCGGGCCAACCCTCTCTATCCTTAAAGTTTGCACATCCTGATCCGGAAAAGCCTGTTTCAGCTTATCTGTCAGGATAATGTTTTTATCTTCCGCCGTGCGGATAAGTATCGCTTTAGGATTATCCTTAAACTGCTGGATAGAAGCATCAGACATATTTATACCCTTAAGCACCTGGCGTACCTTATCGATCTCTGGCGCGGATTTAAAACTATATTCCTGCAGCTGCCCTCCGGCAAAATCAATACCGTATACCTGGCTTCCTTTCTTAAAATATGAGAATAACCCGGCCGTGATCACGATCACTGATAACGCATAGAAAATATTCCTTTTGGAGATAAAATCAATTTTCGTCTCACCGATAAGCTTAAGCATCGGCAAGGAATTCTTTATCCAGCCTAAGCCTAAGAGGACCTCAAATATCACGCGCGTAACGACTATCGCGCTGAACATGCTGGCGATCAAACCAATGGTCAAAGTGACCGCGAAACCGCGGATAGGCCCGGTACCAAACTGAAATAGTAAAAATGCCGCGATAAGCGTAGTAAGGTTTGAGTCAAATATCGCGCTGAAGGCGCGGGCATAACCGTTATTAATGGCTAAACGCAGGCTCCTGCCGGCATTCAGCTCTTCTCTGATACGCTCATTGATCAAGATATTCGCGTCCACCGCCATGCCCAGAGATAAAGCTATGCCGGCGATACCAGGCAAAGTCAATGTGGCGGATACCCCGGAAAAAAGCACAGGCAGAGCCCCTAATCCGCCTAAAATCATTAAAAAGTTAAGCAGCAACGCTATATTGCTGATCACGCCTGCCAATAGATAATAGACGGCCATAAAAATAAAAACCGCGGCCGCCCCGATCAAACTGGCTTTTACGCCTTTATTAATGGAATCCTGCCCCAATAAAGGCCCGATAGTCCTTTCTTCCTCAATATGCATGGGCGCCGGTAATGCGCCTACCCTTAAGATCAAAGCCAGGTCCTGCGCGCTTTGCGCGTCAAAACGGCCGGTGATCACTGCTTCGCCAGAAGGTATCGCCTCCCTGATACGCGGCGCTGACTGCACCTTACCGTCTAAAACTATAGCCAGGCGCCGGCCCACATTGCTGGCCGTAATCTGCGCAAACTTTTGCGCCCCTTCTGCGTTAAATTGCAAAGCGACGATCGGCTCATTAAACTGGCTCTGGTCAAAACGCACAGAAGCGTTGGTAAGCGAATCGCCGACTAAAACTGTTTTACTCTCCAGGAGCAAAGACTCATTATCGTCAGTAATATGTTTTAACTCATAGCCTTCAGGCACCGTGCCAGCCAAAGCTGCCCGGAGCTTCTCCGGATCATCGCTGACAAGCTTGAACTCCAGCATCGCGGTCTTGCCGATTATATCAATAGCGCGCTGGCGGTCCGTAACCCCGGGTAATTGCACGACGATCTCATCATCGCCCTGTTTTTGTATGGAAGTCTCCCTTACCCCGAACTCATCGATCCGGTTACGGATAACCTCAACCGCCCTGTCGCAGGCATCAAGTTTTGCCTGGCCGGTAAGGTGGCTTGTGTCTATCTTAAGTAATAAGTGCATCCCGCCCTGAAGGTCAAGGCCTAAATTAATGCGCTTATTCAAAGGAAAACTGAAATACACGCAACCGATTACCACGCCTAAGATCAGCAATATCCTGTAAAGAAGGTTCCTCTTCATGGCCTATTTTATCCTTATTGTTTATTTGCCCCCCGCGCTCTGCGGTTTTTTGATGTAAGCGACGCTGTTTTTCTCGATCTCCATCTTCACATTCTCATCAATGCGCAAAATAAAAGTCTTATCTTTCACGCCTACGATAGTGCCGTGTATGCCGCCTAAAGTAACCACTTCGTCGTTCTTATCTATACCGGCAAGCATCTTCTGGTGCTCTTTTTCTTTAAGTTTTTGCGGGCGGATAAGCATGAAATAAAAAACAATGAATATCAGCGCTATTGGAAAAAGCTGCACGATAGGGTTTACCGCTGTTTGCTGTGGCATTTTATCTCCTTAGTTTAAGTTACTTAGAAGCTTTCTTCATCAGGCTCTTTACTGTGTCCGACATCTGCGCGCCCTTCTTCACCCATTCCTGAATGCTTTCTTTTTTAAGTTCGGATTTGCCGTTAATCGGGTTATAAAAACCCAGTTCATCGATGATCCGCGAGTCGCGTCCGGACCGCTCATCAAATACAGTGACCCTGAAATGCGCCTTGTTCTTGGGGTTCTTGCCTATCCTTCTTAAACGAATATGTACCGCCATTACCAGATCCTCCTTAAGTAGTGTTCATTTTGAATCGTCATTTCCTAATTGCTTCCATTAACGCCTTAGCTTTATTCACTGTTTCCTGATACTCCCTGCTTCCTACGGAATCCGCTACGATACCGGCGCCAGCCTGCACGTAAGCAAAACCATCCTTGATGACTATCGTGCGTATAGTGATACAAGTATCCATATTGTGGGAAAAACTGAAATACCCGACCGCGCCGGCGTACAAAGAACGCCTAAGGCTCTCTAAGGTATCAATGATCTCCATCGCCCTGACCTTGGGCGCGCCTGAAACAGTGCCGGCAGGAAAAGCGGCTTTTAACACATCATAGATATCAAACCTTTTTTTGTCAAGCACTCCTCTTACTTCACTGACCAGGTGCATTACATGAGAATACCTTTCCACGCGCATAAAATCAGTAACGCTGACTTTTCCCGGCAGGCTTACGCGGCCTAAATCATTCCTGCCAAGATCAACCAGCATCAGGTGTTCAGCCTTTTCCTTTTTATCTTTCAATAGCTCTTTCTCAAGCTGCCTGTCTTTTACCTGGTCCGCTGAACGTGGCCGCGTGCCAGCAATAGGCCGCGTCTGAATGATCCCGTCCTCGCAGCGCACGAGCATCTCGGGGCTTGAGCCTACGACAGAAAAACCCTTCAGCTTCAAGAAATACATATAGGGGGAAGGATTGGACATCCTTAAAGAACGGTAAATATCAAAAGCACCTTTCTTCGCCTTGACTTTGAAACGCTGCGAAAGGACTACCTGAATGATATCGCCTTTTTTTATGTACTCTTTGGCCGTGTTGACCATTTTTACGAACTCGCCCTTACGCATATTACTTTGTATGGTAAAACCTATTTTTGCGGCTGGCGGCTTGTTTTCCCCGATAGAGCCGTCAAAATCCTCCTGGATCAGGTCTATCTTCCTTAAAGCCTGACGGTAAAGTTTCTTCTTAACAGCCAGGCTACCTGCCCGCAAGTTTTGCGGCAGGATGACATTACTAACTATCTTGATAGTATGCCTGAAATGGTCAAAAACCAGGATTGTATCCGTAAGGATGAACAAGGAATCACTAAGCTTAAGGTCATCCTTGTTCTTGTCCGGAAGTTTTTCAAAGAAACGCACCGTATCATAACCGATATAACCTACCAGGCCTCCGGAAAACCTCGGCAGGCCGCTGACCTCTACACTTTTAAACGGGCGCATCAGGTTCTTTATCTCATCCAAGGGATTAGTCGCCGTAACAAACCGCCGGGACTTTTTTTGATGCGCATTGACCACCTCTATATTCCTGCCCTTGCTCTTAAAAATAAACGAAGGGTTTGCCCCCAAGAAAGAATAGCGCGCGATCTTCTCCTTGCCCTCCACAGATTCAAGCAGAAAAGCGTAATCGCCCTTCTTGATCTTTAAGAAAGCGGAAACCGGTGTCTCCAGGTCAGCGTTAATCTCCTTATACACCGGGATCACATTGCCCTGTTTGCTAAGTTTTAAGAATTCTTTGAAATCTGGCCTGTACATAAATTATTGTGCGAGTATGTAGAATATAGAAGGTAAAATGTAGGAAAAACCAAAACCTACATTCTATATACTACATTCTATCTACTGCCTTTCTATTTTTCTATAAAAACACGACCTCTTGCCGGTATGGCAGGCTGCTCCCACCTGGCGGACTTTAATTAAAAGCGTATCCATATCACAATCATAGGCAATCCATTTTACAAACTGGAAATGCCCGCTGGTCAAACCTTTCACCCAATATTCCTTACGCGAGCGCGACCAGAAACATGTCCTGCCTGATTTTATCGTGCGCCTCAAAGATTCCTTGTTCATATACCCGAGCATCAATACCGCGTTATCCTTGTAATCCTGGATGATCGCCGGGATCAGGCCGTTTTTGTCAAATTTCAGCGAACTTACTTTAAAATTGATCTTTTTCATATTCTTACCGGTATCCCTTTTTGTTTTAAGAACTCTTTTACTTGTTTGATGGAATATACCTCATAGTGGAAGAGTGAAGCCGCAAGAGCAGCGTCGGCATTCGCTAAAGCGAAAACATCGTAAAAATCTTCCAGTTTGCCGGCTCCGCCAGAAGCGATCACCGGGATATCCACATGCTTAGTTACGGCCTTGGTCAATTCCAGGTCATAACCATCCTTGGTGCCGTCATAATCCATGCTTGTTAAAAGGATCTCGCCAGCGCCAAGTTTAGCGGCTTTCCTTGCCCACTCCAAAGCGTTGATGCCCGTAGGCGTCCTTCCTCCGTTAATAAAGACCTCCCAGCGGTCTTTTTGCTTCTTGGCGTCAATGGCCAAGACAATACACTGGCTGCCGAACCTGCCGGATGCGTCAGAGATAAGCTCCGGGCATTTCACAGCCTGCGTATTCAAGGAAACTTTCTCCGCTCCGGCATTTAAAATATCCCTGATATCAGATAAATCGCCGATACCTCCGCCAACAGTAAAAGGCATAAAGATATTCTTGGCGATCTTCTCCACTAAAGAGACAAGTGTTTTACGCTTCTCAAAACTGGCGGTGATATCCAAAAAAACAAGCTCATCGGCCCCCTGTGCGTCATAGGCTTGAGCCACTTCCACGGGGTCGCCGGCATCACGCAGGCTTAAGAACTTTACGCCCTTAACTACCCTGCCCTCTTTGATATCCAGGCAAGGGATGATCCTTTTACTTAACATTATTTAATAAAGGTTTAGATTTCCTGGGTATTCCGCGCCTTTAAGCAAAACTCGCGGGAATACCCAAGAACCTCAAGCTACTTTACTTTCTTATTCAGGTAAGCTCTTAAGAAACTCCACGTCTTCTTGCCGACTTTGCCGTCAACAGGAAGGTTATTAGCTTTTTGAAAAGCCCTGATCGCTTCGGTGGTTTGCCTGCCTAATTTGCCATCAATCTTGCCAGAGTAATAACCGGCATTCCTCAAAGCTACCTGTATTTCTTTTGCCTTAGGCCGCTGTTTGATCTCATTGATATCACTAACTGATTGTTCTTCTGATACCTTTACCGCTGACGCCCTTAAACTATTCAACTCCTCATCTTTAGCGCTTAATTGTGCTTCTAACGCAGCAACCTGGTTCCTCAAACCCTGGACTTCCAGATCACCATTTTTACGCGCGGTCGCGCAACCGCTTAATGAAAGGCCAGCTGCCGTCAATACAACCAACACCATGATCCTTTTAACCATTCTCCCTCCTTTGTTAACTACCCACTGTTTTCAATGCTTCCGTTAAAGTAAACTTATTCTCATACAATGCCTTGCCTACGATGACTCCCGCTACGCCCTCTCCGGACAAAGAACTTAAATCTTCTAGATCCTTCAAAGAAGATACTCCTCCTGAAGCGATCACCTTTAAACCGCTTTCCTTAACTAACTTTTTTATTCCCTCTAAATTCGGGCCGCACAACATACCGTCTTTTGCAATATCCGTGTAAATCACCTGGCTAAACCCCAGGAGTTTAAGTTCCCTGGCAAAACTAAAAACTTCTATTTCCTGGCCAGCGCTCTGCCAGCCATCCACCTTCACAAAACCATCTTTAGCATCAATGCTGACGATGACTTTATCTTTAAACTGATTAGCCGCTTCTTTCAAAAAACCTCTGTCCACAGCTGCCCTTGTACCCAGGACTACTCTGCTCACCCCTGAAGATACAAGCTGGCGGATAGTTTCCATTGTTCTGACCCCTCCTCCGAATTCCAGGGGGATCTTTACTTTATTGATGATGCTTTTTAAAGCGCTTAGATTTTTGACAACCCCTTCTTTTGCCCCATCAAGGTCTACGATATGCAGAAACTCCGCGCCTTGCGCTTCCCAATTACTGGCGACAAGCGCAGGATCATCAGAGTAGACCTTCTGCTCGTCGAATTTACCCTGCGTAAGCCTGACAACCTTTCCGCCTCTTATATCTATCGCCGGAATAATTAACATATTTCCACGAAATTTTTGATCATTTTTAAACCCACGCTTTGGCTTTTTTCCGGATGGAACTGCGCCCCGTAAACTTTGCCCTGGCAGACAACCGCAGCAAATTCAACGCCGTATTCCGCAGAAGCAACAACCACCTGGCTATCTGCGGGAAGCGGATAATAAGAGTGGCAGAAATACACCTGGTCATGGTCAACTACTCCTTTAAGCAACGGGCAATCCGCTGATCTTATTTTCAGGTTATTCCAGCCCATATGAGGCACTTTCAAACCGCCTTTGGCGCAGAATCTCACCACATCCCCTTTTAATATGGATAACCCCGGCTGGACTTCTGCTTCCTTGCTATTTTCAAACAAAAGCTGCATCCCCAGGCATATGCCTAATAAAGGTTTTTGCTTTGCGCTTTCTTTGATCGCTTCCACCAAACCTTGCTTATGTAATTCACACATCGCGTCGCTAAAAGCCCCTACTCCCGGGAGCACGACCTTAGCGCTTTTTTTTATATCCGCGGGTTTATTCGTCACCAGCACTTTACCACCGCAAGCCTGCAGGGCTTTGGCAACGCTGTGGATATTGCCCATTCCGTAATCAATGACTGCGATCATAATTCAGTAGTTAATATTTCGTAGGTAGTGGTTAGGTTGCGCCTAGTCAATAACTCCCTTTGTTGAAGGGACGCCTTTACGACGAGGGTCTATCTGCGTTGCCTGATCTAAAGCTATACCCAATCCTTTAAAAACCGGCTCCAAATTAGTATGTAAATCCGGGGTTAGTTTTGAAATATTAATAACCAAATTCATTCCTAATGTTTTGGCAAAAGATTCAAAAAGGTGGTTAGCATATTCAAAAGAATATTTCTCATCTTTTTGAGTAACCAGATCGTTTGAAACATCAAATTTAATCCCGTTAAAAAAACCTCTTCCGCTTATATCAACTGTAACAGTAGCAGTTACATCCTCCATAGGTACAGACATAGAACCTATCCTATTAATACCGACTTTATCTCCTAATGCCTCCTTAAAAGCTTGTCCTAATACAATCCCTAAATCTTCGTTAGTGTGGTGTATGTCTACTTTTAGGTCAGCTTCATTAGTAGTTATCTCCAAATCAAAATGCCCCCAGAACGCGAATAATTCCAGCATGTGATCCAAAAATCCTATCCCGCAATTTATCTTTGATTCGCCGGTTCCGTCAATATTCAATTTTATCGTTATATCGGTTTCTTTGCTTTTCCGGTTTTTACTCGTTACTCTCATCTTTCTCCTCGCGTTTTCCCTATATTCTATCTACTATCTACTACCTACCCTATGCCTACGATTACACAAATCTCGCCTTCACCGAATCTAAATGTTTTTGCAGCCCCTCGATCCCCGCTATCTTCTCCAGCGGCTCACGCATCTTCTCCAGGGCTTTCTTGGAATAACTTATGATATGGCTGCTCTTGACAAAATCAAACACGCTTAAGCCGCTAAAGAACCTCGCAGTGCCGGACGTAGGCAAAACATGGCTTGGCCCGGCAATATAATCTCCTACGGCTGTCGGGCTATACGGCCCTAAAAAGATAGCGCCGGCATTCTTAATGCCCTTAAGCAGGCGGTTAGGCGACTGCACTAAGATCTCTAAATGCTCCGGGGCGATCTTATTGCTGATCTCTACAGCCTGGTCCAGGTTTTTAGTCAATATAATATAGCCGTTCTCGCCATCTAATTGAGATTTTACTTCCCGGGCAAGCGATTTAGAATTAGTGATTAATATAGCCAGGCCCTTGGAATGTTCTGCCTGGGCGCGCAGGTCCGCAATAATGAATTTAGGGTTACTGAAACGGTTGGCAATAATCACCAGCTCCGTTGGCCCGGCGATCATATCTATATCCACAGTGCCGAATACCTGGCGTTTTGCCTCATTTACATAAATATTCCCGGGCCCGACTATTTTGTCAACAGCCGGGATAGTCTTGGTGCCGTAAGCTAAAGCCGCGATCCCTTGCGCTCCCCCGGCGCGGTAAATTTCGTCTACCTTTAAAAGGTCAGCTACTACAAGTATATGCGGGTTAATGCATCCGGATTTATCCGGCGGGCTGATCATCGCTATTTTCTTAACACCCGCTAGCTTTGCCGGCAAAACAGTCATATAAACAGTGGAGACTAACGGCGCCGTACCCGCTGGGATATAGACTCCTACTCTGTCTAAAGGAGTGTAGTTCTCGCCCAAAAGCACGCCTTCCGGTGAGCTGATCCTCCAGGATTTGCGCAGCTGCTTACGGTAAAATCTGTTGATGTTCTCAATTGCCACTTTCAGGCTGGAAACGAAATTGGCGCTTGTGTTCTGGTATGCGCCGCTTATCTCTATCTGGGAAACTTTAAGCTGCCTGGGGCTTAGCTTAACAGCGTCAAACTTGCGCGTGTATTTCAATAAAGCGTCATCGCCGAAAAGACGCACGTCTTCAATGATCTTTTTCACCTTGTCTTCTACGCGTGACTGCCGGTTTGCGCCGCGGCTGTATATCTTTTCCAACTGCTTACTCGTTGCCCTGATTATTTTCATCTCTCTTACTTCCTGTTCTTTAGTTTGTTATCTGGCCTAATTTATTAATTATATCTTTTAGTTGGCTAAAAGCCAAGTCAAAATTATCAGGATTTGTTCCTCCTGCCTGGGCAAAATCTTTCCTGCCTCCGCCTGAACCTCCAATAAGCGGAGCAACCTGACGGATCAATGCCCCCGCGTCTATGCCTTTAGGCAACAGGTCTTGCGTAACCGCGATAACCAGGCATGCTTTATTTTTCTCTTCATCCTTTGAACCTAAAGCGATCACACCTTGCTTTAATTCCATCTTTAACTTATCCGCCAGAGTGCGCAAAGCATTCATATCCAAACCAACCTCAAGCGAGGAAACCAGATTTATACCATTAACCTTTACCGCTTTTCCGATAATCCTGGGCACCGCGCCCAGCAGGCTGCTGTTTACCTCTAAGCTGCGTTCTTTCTCCCGCTCTTTCAATTCTTTCAGCTTTTCTTTTTTCCTGGATTCCTCAATAGCTTTCTGCTGTTGGTCCCTGACAAACTGCTCGGCAAAATTGCCCGTTACGCCTTCAATTCTCCTGATGCCGCTGGCTACGGAACTTTCGCTGATTATTTTTATCATGCCGATCTTGCCAATATCGTCGATATGCGTGCCGCCGCATAATTCCTTTGAGATATCCCCAATGGCAACCATACGCACATTCTCACCGTATTTCTCTTCAAAAAAAGCTAATGCCCCCGCTTTTTTAGCTTCTTTAAGAAGCATTTCTTTGCAATTCACCTTATGTTTTTTAGCGATATAGCTGTTGGCTAATTCCTCAACTCTGGAGATCTCCTCGCTAGACAGCCTTTTAAAATGCGTAAAGTCAAAACGGAATTTTTCCTCGGAGACCAATGACCCCTGCTGCTGGACATGATTGCCCAGGACCTGGCGTAAAGCTGCCTGCAATATGTGCGTGGCAGTATGGTTACGGGCGATATTCAACCTGCGCTCAACATTGATCTGCGCTTTGACCTTATCGCCTTTCTTAAAAGAACCTGAAATTACTTTACCGATATGCAGGAAAACATTATCGTTTTTCTGCGTATTTAAAACATCAAAAACATTTGCCCCATTTACCAGTTTGCCGGTATCTCCGACCTGTCCGCCTGATTCCGCGTAAAATGGCGTCTGCTCTAAAATAATTTCTAAACTTTCGCCTGCCGAACCATGATCTGTTTTTTGTCCGTCCTTCAGGATCGCCAGGATCGTTGCCTCTGCGGCATTCTCCTGATAGCCAAGGAATTTTGTCTCATCCAGTTTCAAACCTAATCCTTTGGCATCAAAAACATCACCCTTCATCTTACTGGATGATTTTGAAAGCTCCTTCTGTTTATCCAACTCACTTTGATAAACCACCTCAAAATTACCACCAACTTTAATAAATCGTATTTTCAATTCATTTTTTGTTATCTCCAGAGGAATACCGTTAGTATCATACAATCTAAAAGCAACGCTACCTAAGCTTCCAGAAGTAGCTGCACTAGCAACAGTAAAGCCTTCTATTTTTGGATCATTTTCTAATTCTGCCTTTAATTTCTCAATCTCACTATCGACCAAAACACTACTTAACTTAAGCGTATTAATAAAATTAGTTTCTTCATTGAGGATAACCTGGGCAATATCCTCCTGCCTTTCCTTTAGCTCCGGATAAGGTTTACGCATCACCTGGGCAAGCTGCCCGACTAACGTATATAAGAATGGCTTATTTATGCCTAAACTTCTTAAATGCATTACACTCTTACGGATGATTTTCCTGACAATATATCCACGCCCTTCATTAGACGGAGATATCCCGTCATATATTGAAAAAACCACCGCGCGTATATGGTCGGCCACAGCATACCCCACTGTCCCGAACGAATCGGAAACAGTTTCGCTATTACGCTTGATTTCTTTGATTATTGGCTGGAATAATTCCGTTTCAAAGTTGCTTTGTTTGCCCTGCATCACCGCGGCCAACCTCTCCAAACCCATTCCCGTATCAATATTCTTATTGGGCAGCGGCTCTAAAGTGCCGTCCTCTTTACGGTTAAACTGCGTAAATACAAGGTTCCAAATCTCGGCGAACCTGCCGCAGCTGCATGTCGGATCACATACCGATTCTCCGCAGCCTACGTTAGCCCCAAAATCATAAAAGATCTCTGAACACGGGCCGCACGGCCCATTAGGCCCCTTGGTTTTTGCTTCTGCCGGCCAGAAATTATCCTTATCCCCCAGCCTGATGATCTTGCGCTCCGGGAACTTTACAATATTCTTCCAGATATCATAAGCCTCATCGTCATCCTGGTATACGGAAACCCAGAGCCTATCCGCGGGGATCTTTAGTTCCCCGGTCAAAAATTCCCAGGCCCAGGATATCGCTTCTTTCTTAAAATAATCCCCGAAAGAAAAGTTCCCCAGCATCTCAAAGAAAGTGTGGTGCACGCTGGTCTTACCGACTTTTTCTAAGTCATCCGTGCGCAGGCACCGCTGGCTTGTTGCGGCGCGCTTAAACCCGGAATCAAAACCAAGGAACTCGCGCTTAAACTGGTTCATCCCCGCGGGGGTAAACAGCACGGTAGGATCATCCTTAGGCACCAGGGAATCGCTCTCTACTATTTTGTGTTTTTTGGCTTTAAAAAAGGCGAGAAATTTATCTCTTAAAATATCCGCGGTCATCATCTATCTTTCATTCGGCAGTTTTCTTACTGCATCGCTAACCAGGTCCGGGGAAAATCCTCTGCGTATTAAATACGCGTATATCCTCTGCTTTGCCCTAAACGCCTCTATCCCCTTTGACTTGGCGAATCTTTGTTCGGCCAACTGCTTTACTACAAGAGCCTCATGGTAATCCTCTTTTGCCCAGCTAACGGCATTCTCAATGACCTCTTTACCTATGCCTTTCTGGATTAATTCCTGTTTTATCCTTCTTAAACCAAATGGCCGTTTAAGCCGGCTGGACACCCAGCCCCTGGCAAAAACGCGGTCATCAATAAACTCTTTGTCTTTTAAGAATTTTACTGTTTCGCAGGATACTCCTTCCGAAAAACCTTTCTGCTTTAATCTTTGCTCAAGCTCCTTTGCGCTGCGCAGGCGGAACTTAAGCAGCAGAAAAGCGTATTCCCTGGCTTTTTCCGGAGTATCGCTATTTGCTCTATTCTGCGAGGCTGAACTTCTTACGCGATTCCTTCTCAATATCTTCCTGTATTTTGGGATTTTCTTTTAGGAATTTTATCGCCGCGTCCCTGCCCTGGCCTAACTTCTTATCTTCAAAGGAAAGCCATGTGCCGGATTTAGTGATCACGCCCAGGCTTACCGAAGCGTCGATCACCGCGCCGGTTTTGGCAATACCCTCATTATGCATGATATCAAACTCTGCCTCGCGGAAAGGCGGAGCGACTTTATTCTTGACGACCCTGACCCTCACATGGTTGCCGATAACCCTGTCGGCTTCTTTTAAGTAGGCGATCCTGCGCACATCAAGCCTTACGGAAGAATAGAACTTAAGCGCACGTCCCCCGGGAGTTGTCTCAGGCGAACCAAACATCACTCCGATCTTTTCCCTTAACTGGTTTATAAAGATCACCGTGGTGCGCGATTTGCTGATCGTGCCGGTCAACTTACGCAAAGCCTGGCTCATTAAACGCGCCTGTAACCCCATATGCGAATCACCCATCTCGCCTTCGATCTCTGCGCGCGGAGTCAAAGCAGCCACGGAATCCACGACTACCAGGTCCACCGCATTAGAGCGCACAAGCGTTTCAGCGATCTCCAAAGCCTGCTCACCCGTATCCGGCTGAGAGATCAAAAGTTCATCTAAATTCAGACCGATAATCTTAGCGTAAGTCGGGTCAAATGCATGCTCCGCGTCGATAAACGCGGCAACCCCGCCTTTTTTCTGTATCTCCCTGATTGCCGTTAAGGTCAGCGTAGTTTTACCCGATGCTTCAGGTCCGAATATCTCAATCACCCTGCCGCGCGGCAAACCGCCTACTCCAAGAGCAAGATCCAAAGTAAGCGCGCCTGTTGATATGGTCTCAACATTGGCTTTTGTATGCGAGCCTAACTTCATGATCGAACCCTTGCCAAACTGCTTCTCTATCTGCAGTAAAGCCAGTTCCAATGCCTTGCTGCGGTCAGATTGCTCTTTAACTTCTTCTTTTTTCTTTTCCACGACCATTTTTGCCTCCGATTTTATTAAAAGATTAGGGTTGTATTATATCCTAGCCCACCGAGAGTGTCAAACAATTAATCGCCTATAAAAAGGCTTTTTCCTCCTTTCACAAGCAATAGACGTATGTGCGCGCATTTTCTAACTCAACTTTACCCTAGAAACAGTTTCCATCCCCAAGGGGAAACTGTTTTGATTCTAAAGGGGAAACTGTTTCCGCTTTAGATTGGAAACTGTTTCGATTTGAGATTTGGCGGGGAAAGCAGCTTACGAGATTGACATTCGGGACAAAATATGGTAGATTTTACCCCATGGATGAAACAGCCAGATTAAAACAGGAATTGGAGCGTTCAAAAACCGAGTTGGGGATACTCTATGAGATCTCTAATGCCATGCGCACAACGCTTAAGCTTGATGAGATCCTCTACATCATTCTGACAGGCGTGACCGCGCATACTGGCCTGGGATTTAACCGCGCGATGCTCTTTCTAGTCAATGAAAATGATAAGCTCGTGGAAGGCAAAATGGGCATTGGGCCGGAAAACGGCGAAGAAGCAAACTCCGCCTGGACCAAGATTGATGAAGAAAAAATGGACTTGGAGGACCTGATCAACGCCTTTAAAAACTCCAACAACTCCCTGGAATTAGGATTTAACCGCCAGGTAAGGAATTTAAAGATTTCCCTGCTTGATAAAACGGATAACCCGATCAGCCTGGCTGTTTTAGAAGGCATGCCGCTGCATTTAACCTCGGAAACCATGCAGAATTACTGCAACTCCCCGGTAATCAAAATGCTGCAAAGCAATGAAATGGTATTCATCCCCTTAAAAGCCAAAGACCGCGTAAACGGCGTGATCATCGCGGACAATTTCATCACCAAAAAACCGATCACTAAAGACGACCTGCGTATGCTGATCATGCTGGCAAACCAGGCAGGCCTGGCAATTGAAAATTCGCAGCTATATGAAAAAACGGTTGACCGCGCCCACTCGGATTACCTGACCAACCTCTGGAACCATGGATATTTTCAATTCCTTTGGCAGACGGAAACTGAAAAAGCCCGCGCCACCCAGACTCCTTTAAGCCTAATTATGGTAGATATTGATGATTTCAAGGTTTACAACGATTCGCTTGGCCACCAGGCAGGAGACCGCATCTTAAAGGAAATGGCTCAGATACTAAAGAATCAGTCGCGTAAAATTGATTTTGTCTGCCGTTATGGCGGAGAGGAATTTACGATCATCCTCCCGCAGACCGATAAAAAAGAGGCTTTTATGATCGCTGAGCGCTTGAGGATGGATATAGAAAAACACACTTTTCTTAACGAAGAGATACTGCCGAACAAAAAACTTACCGTAAGCCTGGGGATAGCCACTTTCCCTGAGGATGGAACGCTCCCCGCCGAACTGATCACCTGCTCCGACAAACTGCTTTACCAGGCAAAAAGCAAAGGCAAGAATATAACCTGTTATTAAACTTGGCTCTTGTTTTTTCTCCGCTAAACCCCCGCGGCAACCGGCTCTTTTTGCGCTTGGTTCTGTGAGAATTTTACCGAAACTATCTTAGAAACTCCTGACTGCTGCATAGTGATGCCATACATGACATTGGCGTTGGCAATCGTCTTTTTATTATGCGTGATCACGATAAACTGCGATGTCCTGGAGAACTCCTGCAGGATGCGCGAGAACCTGTCTACATTGGCTTCATCAAGAGCAGCGTCAATCTCATCAAGTATGCAGAATGGCGAAGGCTTAACCTTAAAAATAGCGAAGATCAGCGCGATCGCCGACATGCTCTTTTCTCCTCCGGACAATAACAAAACATTCTGCAGTTTCTTTCCCGGAGGCCGGCAGATGATCTCAATACCGGATTCTAAAGGATCCGACTCATCGGTCAAGAATACCTGCGCGTCTCCGCCGTTAAAAAGCAGGCGGAAGTAATTACGGAACTCTACTTTCACCTTCTCAAATGTATCCATGAACATCTGTTTTGTCGTCCGGTTGATCTTTAAGATCGCCTGGTGCAGCGATTCTTTGGCGCTATTTAAATCTGTCTGCTGCTGAATGAGAAAATCGTAGCGCTGCTTAAGCTCATCATACTCCTCTATGGCGACTAAATTCACCGAGCCGTAGGAATCCAGCTTCTCCTTAAGCTTTGTTATCTCCCCATTCAAAACCTGCCTGTCTTGCTGCTGCACATTGAGAATCTGCGTATCCAGGTCGACTTTATAGCTGTTTTGCATCCGCTCCTTGATATTGGTGTAGCGGTAATCCACATCCTTATCCTGCATCTGGAGATCATGCAGCTGGGATTTAATCAGGTCCATCTCTTTACGGCCAGCCTCTATTTTTCTTGCTGCTTCCACGGTAGAGCTGGATATCTGTTCATATTCGGCGTCCATCACGGTTAATTTTTCTTTATTCTCAAGGATATCCTTGGTTGCCTGTTCCTTATTCTTCTGGCATTCTACGATCTCGGCTTTCAGTGTTTCCTGAAGCGCATTTCCGTCAGTAATCTGCCGCTGAATATGCTCAAGCGCTTCCTCATCCTGCGTACAAGTCTCCTGAATAATCTTTAAAGTCGCCGCGTCTGAACTTAAACGCCTGGTCAAGGCCTCGATCTCCGTCTTAGTCTGCGTGATCACAACCAAAACATCTTCTCTTAACTTGCTTTTTAAAGAAATCACGTCCTCATCCTGCAGGATCTGGTCTTCGATCTGCCTCTGCTTGCTGCTCAAGGCAGTAAGCCTGGATTGAGCGTCAACAAGGTTCTGCTCCAATACAGAGATCTCGCGGGATACATCGCCTAACTCCATGACAATGACATCCTCTTCTTCCTTGATCTTATTGAATTGCTCGGATATCGCCGCGAAACTTGACTCCTTGTTCGCCAGAGAGATCTCCTGGTTGCGCAGGTCCTGGCCGAGGCTTTCGGCCATCTTGGACAATTCAGATATACAGCTTTCCCTCAATACCTTCTTGTTCCTCAATTCACCCAGGCGCTCCTCCAGATCCTTGATCTTCTCGTCGATCCTGGTTGTGTCCAACTCTATGGGCTTGGCTTCCCCGCTTAATTTAAACCCCTCGCCGCTTCTTTCAGTATCACCGAATGAAGAACTGACTTTGACCACCAGGCCGGAAACAGTATCCCGGGGCATTTTATCAAGGTAGATCACGGCATTCAGCGCCGGGCCTATATCATCATATTTATTTTTCAGCTTCTCCAGGAACTCTTTATGAGAAGCCAAAGTAAGCTTTTCATTCTCCAGCGCCGAGATCTCCGTATTGATCGTATTTAAATTTATGCCTTCCTGGTCAAGATTTTCCTTTACCTTGGCGATCCTGGAATTTAACTCATCAAGTGCCAGCTTAACCGTTTCCAGCTCAAGGCTGACCTTCTTGAAATTCTCCTCGGTGATAGCCTTCTCTTCAAAAACCTTGGCTTTCTCGATCGCCAGGCGCTTCTTACGCGCCAGGTAAACCTGGTGCTTGGAATTGATATCTCCGATCTCGTTCTTTGCCGCGGCGACTTGAGAAGCCAAATCCAGGATAGTCTTTTTGCCCTCAACGATCGCCTCAAGCAGGCCTTTGATCGTGACGCTAATCGCGTTGATCTCTTCTTCTTTCTGCGCCAGAGTGATATTCTTCTCCTCGCTAACCTGCTGGATGCTATCGTGTTCGGCTTTTACTTTTTCCAGTTTTTCCTGATCCTGCAATAACTTGGCTTTAGCCTGTTCGATTTGGCTGTTCAAGATCTCCCGGCTGGCGTTGATCTCGGCGATCCTGTCCTCGTCAAACTTGATATGCTCATCATTGCGTACCAGGCTGTTTTCCAGGTTCAACACCTGGCCCTTTAAAGCCATCATCTTCTCTTCAAATTCTTTAAGCTCGGACTGGCGGTTAGAGATCTTCTCTTCCTGCTGCCGGATAGTTTCCAAAAGGGAATTCTGGCTCTGTTCAAGGCCTGAAATAGAGTTGACCAGTTCCTCTTTTTGTTTAAGCAAATCTGTCTTTTCCAGGAGTGCGGAATCAATCTCTTTGGTTTTCAGCTCTTCAAAGACTTCTTTGTACCTGCGCGCCTTGTTCGCCTGGCGCTCTAAACTTCCGATCTGGCGTTTGACTTCAACGACAATGTCATTTACGCGCAAAAGATTCTGCTGCGTTTCTTCCAATTTACGCATTGTTTCCCTCTTTTGCGCTTTATACCTTGTAATACCGCTTGCTTCGTCAAAAACTAACCTACGGTCATCGGGCCGCGAGCTTAACACAAGGTCGATCTTGCCCTGCGCAACTATAGAGTAACTCTCTGCACCGATACCCGTGCCAAGCAACAGATCCAGTATATCCTTAAGCCGCACAGTCGACTTATTGATCATGTATTCGCTTTCACCTGAACGAAATATCCTGCGGGTGATCACCAACTCCGGATGGTCAATATTAAAAAACCGGTTCTGGTTATCAAAAGAAAGGCTCACTTCTGCCATGCTCAACGGCTCTTTATTGTCGGCGCCGTTAAAAATGACATCCAGCATCTCTGAACCGCGCAAAGACTTTGCGGATTGCTCGCCAAGCACCCAGCGTATGGAATCAAAAATATTGCTTTTACCGCAGCCGTTAGGGCCGACTACGGCGGTAATCCCCGGCTCAAACTCAAGGACTGTTTTTTCGCAGAAAGACTTAAAACCTACAAGCTCAAGTTTTTTAAAATACATTCATCTTCCTCCAATTCTCTGCATCTATTATATTTTAACTTGCTAAATTTATCTTTTGCTTTTCCCTACATTCTACCTGCCATCTACTACCTACCCCCTAATCTGTACTAATGAGCTTGGTTCTCCAGCCACGCATCAATTTTATCTTTTTTAAAACGCCACTGCCCGACGAGCTTTAGCGCCGGTATCTTATTATGTTTAAGCCAGTCATAGATCGTCCTACGGGTCACTTTCAGGTAATCCGCCAGATCCTCTATTGTCATCAAGTTTGCATTGACCATTATTCTCTCCAAATATTATGTTTGCATTATAAATAGTAAAATAATATTTGTCAAGAGAATATTTACATTCTTTAACATATGTTATCAAATTAGTATGATAATAGACACATTGATACATAAACATACATAAAACCCAGACCGTTTCTATATAACTATCTGGGATATATGTAGATATAGCAGAACTGTCCCCGAATGATACAATGGGGACAGTTCTATCATAACTTAAGTCATACCAATATGATAAATAGAAACGGTCTAGATTGGCGTTACAGAGGAGTAAGAATACCGCCGGTTGAGGCTGTATAAGTAACATTACCGGTTGTGCCCAGGGTTACCGGTGAAGCGACAAATGTGTAGCCGGTTATATCCGCGGTACAACTGTAGTTATAACCCTGTATCTGCGTCTGGCTGCCGGAAGCATCAGCGCAATAGTTGGGGGCGGAGTTGATAAAACTCTGCAGCTCAAAAACAGTGACCGGATAATGCCCTAAAGAAACTGAAGCGGTTTCCGCCGCATTGGCCAGCGAACGAATATTGCCTTTTGCTGCTGCTTCATTAGCAGCCCTCTTCATAGCGATCAGGTTTGGAATAGCAATAGCGGCAAGCAGGGAAATAATTCCCACAACAATCAATATCTCCACTAAAGTAAAGCCTTTGCTTTGAGCAAGCTTAGCCATAAAGGGGACACTTCTATTCTAACTTATTCCATACCAATGAGATAGATAGAAACGGTCTAGATTATTTTCTGAGCGCCTCTTTGAAGGCTTTGGTTAAGGCAGGGACAACCTCAAAAAGGTCTCCGACTATCCCGTATGTAGCCACTTTAAATATAGGTGCCTCGGGATCTTTATTGATCGCCACAATGATCTTGGAAGACTGCATGCCCACAAGATGCTGGATCTGGCCGGAAATACCACAGGCAAAATATATCTTCGGCCCGACTGTGCGTCCGGTTTGGCCTACCTGGTGCGAATATGGCATCCATCCTGAATCAACCGCTGCGCGGCTTGAACCCACAGCTGCTCCTAAAACATGCGCCAGCTCCTCAAGTATCTTGAAATTTTCATGATTGGCCATACCGCGGCCTCCGGAAACAATGATATCCGCTTCAGAAAGGTTCACCGTAGATTCGATCTCTTCAACAATATCCAGTAATTTAGTACGGGAAAAATAAAGTGATTTGTCAAAACTTTCACGGATTATTTTACCTTTGCGTTTTTTATCAGCTGGCAAAGGCGTAAAAACTTTATGCCTGACAGTAGCCATCTGCGGGCGGTAATTCGGCGAGATTATCGTCGCCATAATATTGCCGCCAAAAGCCGGGCGCGTCTGCAGTAATATTTTCTTTGTTTCATCAATATCTAAACCCGTGCAATCCGCGGTAAGCCCAGCCTTGATATTAATGGCCACCCGTGAGATCAAAGACCTACCTATGTTAGTTGCCCCGCATAAAAATATCTCCGGTTTATATTTCTTGATCAGTTCAACAAGAATATTAGTGTAAGGCTCATCCTGGAAATTCGCCAGCTCCGGCGCTTCAACCAGGTAAATATTATCCGCGCCGCAGAAAGTTAGTTCATCAAGCTGGTCCTCAAGTTTATCCCCGATCAGAACGCCGCTTACCTGGCAATTAAGTTTCTTGGCTAATTCCTGCGCCTTGCCGAGCAACTCATAAGAAACTGACTGCACCCTGCCGTTCTTCTGCTCAATGAACACCCAGATGCCTTTATGATCTTTGATATCCGGCAACTCACACTTAGCAGGAGTTTTCTCTAAAATGATCGCCTTGAATTTACAGGCATCCTTGCAGGCTCCGCAAAGCGTGCATTTATTCAGGTCTATCATCGCCTTTTTGTCCATCATGCGAATGGCATCAAACGGACAGGCCTTAAAACATAATGTACAACCGGTGCACTTCTCAATAATGATCTGTATAGACATATCTAGTTAACCTCGTTCTTGATCAAAGAAACCAGTTCTTTAGCGATTTCCACTGTTTCACCCTTTAATATCTGTCCGCCGGTCCTCTGGGCAGGCGTGAATATCTTGACTACCTGTGTAGGCGAACCGCATAAGCCGATCTGCTGCGGATCAAGGTTTAAATCCTTCTGGCCCCAGGTAACGATCTTAGCGCTTTTTGAACGCATCATACCTTTTAAAGAAGGTATACGCGGTTCATTGATCTCCTTGACTACTGTAAGTAAAGCCGGAAGCGGGGTTTCAATGATCTCAAAGCCTTCTTCAAGCATTCTTTCAACGCGCATGGATTTATCCGTTGCTTCCTCAACTTTCTTCACATAAGTTACTTGAGGGATATTCAAGTGCGTGGATATGCCCGGCCCGACCTGCGCGGTATCTCCGTCTGAAGCCTGTTTGCCGCAGATCACCAGGTCATATGCGCCGATCTTTTTTATCGCCCCGGCCAAAGTATAACTTGTCGCCCAGGTATCGCTGCCGGCAAAAGCGCGGTCGCAGATAAGGAAACCCTCATCAGCTCCCATGGATATTGCCTCACGCAAAGCCGCGTCAGCCTGCGGAGGCCCCATAGAGATTATGGAGACTTTTCCGCCAAACCTCTCCTTTAGGCGCACCGCTTCCTCAATCGCGTACATATCAAAAGGGTTAATTATTGATTTGACCCCTTCGCGGATAAGCGTATTTGTTTCAGGATTAATCCTCACCTCTGTTGTCTCTGGTACCTGTTTGATGCAAACAATTATATTCATTCTTAATAGCCCTTTTAGGTTCTGGGTTCTAGGTTATAGGTTCTGGTTTTTCCTACATTCTACCTACTATCTACTACCTACCCTCTATTAACTACTTAGCCATCTCCTTGATCATTGCTAACGCGATAATGCTGCGCTGCACCTGGTTTGTGCCTTCATAGATCTGGGTGATCTTGGCGTCACGCACATATTTCTCAATCGGATAATCCTTCATATAACCGTATCCGCCGAATAACTGTAGAGCGTCTACGGAAACCTTCATCGCCACATCCGAAGCAAACATCTTGGCCATCGCTGATTCCTTAGCCACGTCCTTTTTGCCAGCATCCACCATCCTAGCGGTTGAATATACCAGGCCGCGGGCAGCTTCAACTTCCGTAGCCATATCCGCGATCATCCACTGGATACCCTGAAAGCTTGAGATGGGCTTACCGAACTGCACTCTCTGGCGCACATATTTAACAGCCAGCTCCAACGCGCCCTGCGCAATACCTAATGCCTGCGCGGCAACTCCCGGGCGGCTCATATCAAATGTCCTCATTGTGACGATAAAACCCATACCTTCTTTAGCTAACAGGTTCTGCGCGGGTACCTTGCAATCTGTGAAAATAAGTTCCCTTGTGCTGGAAGCGCGGATACCGAACTTATCCTCTTTCTTGCCGAAAGTAAACCCGGGCGTACCCTTTTCCACGATGAACGCCGAAGCGCCACGGGCGCCTTTAGTCTTATCCGTCATGGCGATAACAACATAAGTTTCCGCGTCTCCGCCATTGGTAATGAAATGCTTTAAACCATTTAAAATATAATGGTCGCCTTCTTTTTTGGCTGTAGTCTTAATCGCCGAAGCATCAGACCCTGCTTCCGGCTCCGTAATGGCAAACGCAGCTACTTTCTTGCCGCTAGCCAAGTCAGGCAGGTATTTCTTTTTTTGCTCATCATTACCAAACAAAACGATCGGGAATGTGCCCAGGGCGCTGGCTGCGTAGCAAACCGCGATACCGCCGCAGGCGCGGGAGAACTCTTCCGTAGCTAAACATAAATTCATAACATTGGTGCCTAAACCGCCGTACTCTTCCGGGATGAATAAACCGAACATATCGGATTCCGCCATTACTTTAAGCACATCCCAGGGATACTCTTCGCTGATATCGTATTTGGCAGCAGCCGGACGGATCTTCTCCTCGGCGATCTTATGGGCTAACTCCTTGATCATCTTTTGCTCATCAGTTAACAAATAATCCATTTTTTCCTCCTTAACTGCCGTAAATCTGGCAGGCTGATTAATTAATTCTTTGGATTATAACATAAAAAGGTTATTTTACAAGCCCCGTTATAAGTGGCGCCCCAGCGCTACGGGACTTATAACGGGGCAAGAGTTTTAGCATTGCCACTTCCTGGCAATTGGGGAATTTGCAGCAGTTAATACACTCCGCCCATATTTTGTGCGGCAGGGTGGAGTTTTTGATGCGTTTAAAACCTAACTTCTTAAAAAAATCGGGTTTATAAGTAAGTACAAATACTTTTTTTGCGCCAAGGGCCTTGGCTTCCGCAAGGCAAACGGACACAAGGTCAAAACCTATTCCTTTACCCTGGTATCTTTTTGACACTGCCGTAGATTTTACCTCGGCTAAATCATCCCAGGATATATGTAAAGCGGCGCAGCCAACAACTTTGCCTTTGTCTTCATAAACCCAGAAATCGCGGATATTCTCATAAAGCTCATTCAATGAGCGCGGCAACATAACATCCTGTTTGGCAAAACAACCGATTAACTCCTGGATCTGTTTTATATCTTTGATCTTTGCTTTTCTTATCATATTTTTTGCCTACCTGCTATCTACTAACTACTACCTGCTCTCTATTAAGTATTATTTAATTGATGTGCCTTTAGCCACTACCACAATTCCTGAATCGCTGACAAAAAAACGCTTTTTATCTTCATCAAGGTCATATCCAATGACCACGCCCTGGGGGATACTTACATCCTTATCAATGATCGCCCGTTTTATCTTAGCGTGCCTGCCGACATTTACGCCTTCCATAAGTATGGAATCATAAACTTCCGAGAAGCTGTTAATGCGCACATTCGGCGAAAGGATACTGTGCTGCACGCGTCCGCCGGAAACAACGCAACCTTCGGAAACTATAGAATCCAAAACAAGGCCTACGCGGCCTTTTTCCTGCTCACCGGAGTGCACAGTCTTTACCGGCGGGTATTGCTCCTGGTAAGTCCTTACCGGCCAATCCTGGTCATAAAGGTTGAAATCGGGGTTGGCCTGGATCAAGCCCATATTCGCGTCATAATAAGCGTCGATTGTCCCGATATCCCGCCAATACGCCTCTTTATTATTCTCATCGCGGAAATTATAAACAACGACTTTCATATTCTTCTTAAGCATCTGCGGGATGATATCCTTGCCGAAATCATGCGAGGATTTGGCGTTCTTTGAGTCTTCCGTAAGTTCCTTTTCAAGTATGGAATTGTTAAAAACATAAATACCCATAGAGCCGTATATCTTATCGGGCTTATCGATGATCGTCTTTGGATTGGCCGGTTTCTCCTGGAAACCGACGATTTTTCCGGCGGTATCGACCTCCACCACGCCTAAATGCTTGGATTTATTTTTATTTATCTCCACAACCCCCACGGTCAGGTCGGCGTTCTGATCCCTATGGTAATCGATCATAGAGTAGTAATTCATTTTGTAAATATGGTCGCCTGCCAGTATAAGCACCTCATCAGGCCTGTCCATTTCAAGCGTATAAAGGTTCTGATAAAGCGCGTTGGCTGTGCCCAGGTACCAGGAATCACCCACTCTTTGCTGCGCAGGAAGCATCTCAATAAACTGGCCTAACTCTGAAGGCAAAAAGTTCCAGCCTAAACGGATATGCCTCTGCAAAGACGCGGATTTATACTGGCTAAGCAGGTAGATCTTGCGCAGGCCGGAGTTAATGCAATTACTTAAAGTAAAATCAATGATCCGGTAGATGCCGCCAAAAGGCACAGCCGGTTTTGTACGGTCTTTGGTCAAAGGCAGGAGCCTCTCGCCCTTGCCGCCTACCATAATAAAAGTCAGGACTTTGCGCATCATCTTAAAAATGCCCCTTCTATGCCCTTACGGGTCATCATTACGGCGATTGCCGCAAGCAATATGTACATGATCTTGGAAAATGCCCGCGTGCCGGATTGGCCGATCCTTTTAATGATCAAGTCGGAACTGGCCAACGTAACCCAGACAATAAGCATATTCAAAACCAGCGAAACAAATGTCGCCGCTACCCCGAAAGTATCCACCATGATCAGGGTAGTGGTCAAAACCGCAGGGCCGGTGACTAAAGGCGTGCCCATGGGGAAAACGCCCATATATTTATCGTGGCTGCCTGTGGCCAGGCTTTTTTGCGCACCGGGCAGAAGAAGCCGGGCGGAAATAACAAATAAAAGCAGGCCTCCGGCGATCTGAAAATCCGGGATAGTGATATTTAAAAGCCGCAATACCCCTTTGCCCAGGAACATAAAAAGCACGGCCATAAGCGTAGCCGTAACTACGGTATCCAGAACTATCTTCTTTTTCTCCCGCTTGCTCATTCCTTCAACCATGGAAATGAATAAAGGGATATTGCCGATAGAATCCACGGCAACAAATATAGGGATGAACGTAAGTAAATACGGCTTAATGATTTCCATCATGCTTAATATTATATAGAATGCTCCGTCAAATGGCAATAGAAAATTTAATCAATCTTGCGGATCAAAGGAAGGCAAAGAAAACTGGCAAGCGCGGATATCACGATCAGCCATTTCAAGCCGATTATGGGAAGCAAAAAACCGCCGGAGATATTACTTGCGGCATCGGCTAAATTGTTCACGCTGCAGAGAAGCGCAAATGAAGTAGCCTCAAAGCCTTTGACGGATTTACGCGCCATAAGGTCCATGATCATAATGAATATGAACATCCCCAGAAAACTGTATAGGATATTATAAACTACCGCGCTAGACGGCGTAAAATACAAATAACTTAACGTAGTTACTGCCCCCAATAGCACTGAATAATAAAGCCATTTTTTAAAGTTTATCCTTTTGCTGAAATTATAATAAAATACCGCTCCCAGTATGCCGAAAAACATGCTCACTGTCCCAAGTGTGCCGATCCACATCTTGCTCCACTTAAAGACATTCCTCTCTATGAATAACAGGGGCGTGCCGAAAGAAGGTGAGAATTTATAAAGAAAAATAAAAAGGCAAACTAATAACAGCTTCTTGTCCGTAAACAGCTTCTTTAGGTCTGAAAACAGGTTGGCATAACGCTTCTCCTGCCCGGTCTGGTCTTCCCGGTAAAAATAAGCCGGTATAGCTACGATTAAATACACCGGCACAAGGCACAAGAAACCCACTTGGTAACCCCAATGCTCGGCCAGGTAAGCGCCGCCTATCCCGGTGATCAGCCCCGCTAACAACGCCGATATCCACTGGACGCTCTGGATCCTGCCGGTAGCTTCGTATTTCTTGCCCTCCACGCACATGATCCCGTCAACTGCCACGTCACGGAACGCGGCGCTGGAAGAATTGATCAGCAATATTCCTAAAAGCGCGAATAAAGGCATATGCAAAAGCCCCAGGATAAGCACGAAAACCAGATCCAGGGTTAAAGAAATGAATATCCAGGTGCGCTTACTTAAGAAATGGTCTATGAAATAACCGATCAGTGGCTTGGCCAGCCAGGCAAGGGATGTCAGGCTGCCAATGAACATGATTTTATCGGCGCCAAAACCAAGGGTCTCCTTCATATAATAAAATAACCCCTGGGAAGGAAGGCTTTCTATGCTCTGGGTAAAATATACCCCGGAGCTTAACGCAAATACCCAAAATAGTTTCTTATTCATAATTCCTTATTTCAAGATTACTTCCCGCTTCGGCGCGCCTTGCGGTCGCAATGACGGTTATTCGTCATTGCGAGGAGTCCGCCAACGCTGCAATGGCGGACGACGAAGCGACCAAGGGCGAAATGCCCACGTAAGTGCCGAGCCTATCTAGGCGAGGCCAATCCCGGTTTAATTAAACTTAATAAAAAGGCTACCAATATCAATTGGTAGCCTTATATTTATTGATAAATTCAAGAGCTTCACTTAGCAGCCTTAGGCGCCTCCGGTTTAGCTGCCGTTTGCGGCGCAGTAGCAGGCGCAGGAACAGTTGCCTCCTGAACAGGTATAGCTGTAGTAGCTACTTTTGCCTCAACCGGCTTAACTGTTTCCTGCGCGGCTTTCGGCAAGACAGCCGCCTGTTTTACAGGGGCCTTCGTACGGGCATTACTCATTAAAGATTTGCCCTGCCTGACCGATAATAACGCCAGGCTTAAACAGGTAAAAAAGAAAACTATAGACATAATCGTGGTAGTACGGGTAAGAAAAGCATTTGTCTTGGTCCCGAACATGGATTCAACTCCGGCGAAACTTTCCACAAGCCCGGCGCCGCGGCCCCTCTGGATCAGCACCAAAATGATCAGGATCAAACAAGCAACCACATGAATTATAGTAAGTAACGTCGTCATTTTTTTACCTCGCTGGCTTTAGTAACGATCGCGCTAAAAGATTCAACTTTCAGGCTTGCCCCGCCGACCAGGGCGCCGTCTACATCCGGCTTATTCATAAGTTCCGTGATATTCTCCGGTTTAACGCTTCCGCCGTACTGGATCCGCACGCTAGAAGATACCTCAAGGCCGTAGATGGATTTTAATAATCCGCGTATATAGGCGTGCACTTCCTGCGCCTGTTCAGGAGTAGCGGTCTTGCCTGTGCCGATAGCCCAAACAGGCTCATAGGCAACAACGATCTTAAGCATATCTTCGTTGCTGATATCTACCAGGCTATTCTTAACATGGTCCTCAATAACCTTAAATGTATTATTGCTTTCTCTTTCTTTAAGATTCTCGCCCACGCAGACGATCGGGGTAAGCCCCGCCTTAAGAGCAGCTTTGATCTTTTTATTCACAGTTTCATTTGTCTCACCAAAAAACTGCCTGCGTTCGGAGTGGCCGATGATCACATACTGGCAACCTGCGTCTTTAAGCATGGCCGGGGAAACCTCTCCGGTAAAAGCCCCTTCCTCCTGCCAGTAGATATCCTGCGCGCCCAGGCCGATCTCCGACTCATTCAGGATCTCGGCAACTTCGCTTAAAGCCGTAAATGCCGGACAGAGCACCACATCCACCTTGGCAAAATCCAGTTTAAAAAGCCCGCGTTTAAGGCCATTAGCTAATTCGATAGCCTCCTTAATAGTTTTATACATCTTCCAGTTACCCGCAATAATAGTTTTTCTCATATTTACCCCGTTAGAGATAGGAAACGCTTCAAGCGATTCTTCAGATAACGCTTCCCCATTCCAGTTTTTAAATATCTTTCTCTAGTAAATGCGTCTTCTTTATTAATACAGCCTTCATAATAAATTAATTCAAAAGGACATCTATTTTTAGTTGATGTTACTCGTCCTTCATTGTGCTCAATGAAGCGTTTCCGTAAATCACCGGTTGTGCCGGTGTAAAACTTGTTGTCTTTTCTACTCCTGATTACGTAAGTGTATACCATGAGTCATAATCTCTAACGGGGTGCATCCGTTAGCGCAGCGACTCCCGGAAGCGTCTTGCCCTCCAGGTATTCAAGGCTGGCTCCCCCTCCAGTTGATATATGCGTCATCTTGTCTTCTAATTTGAATTTCGCGACGGCCGCGGCAGTATCTCCTCCACCGATCACGGAAACACAATTTAAGCCGGCGATGAATTTACCCAATTCCTGGGTGCCGTGGCTAAAAGCGTCCATCTCAAAGATACCCACTGGCCCGTTCCAGACAATAGTCTTAGCGTCTTTTAGTTTATCTTCAAACAATTTAATCGTCTTAGGGCCGATATCCACTGCGATCAGGCCATCAGGGATGTTCTCCCCGACGATCTCAACTTTAGCGTCAGCCTTGATCGCTTCAACAACAACGTTATCCACCGGAAGAAGTATCTCTTTCCCTAGCTTCGCAGACTTTTCCAATATTGACTTAGCCAGGTCAAGCTTATCTTTCTCAAGCTTGGAATTACCGATCTGTTTGCCTTGGGCCTTTAAAAAAGTATATGCCATGCCTCCGCCTACGATTATAGCGTCGCATTTAGGAAGCAGGTTATCGATCACCCCGATCTTATCGGAAACTTTTGAACCTCCTAAAATGACCATAAAAGGCTTCTGGGGATTTTCCACGGCGCTGCCTAAATATTTTATTTCTTTCTCTAATAAGAACCCTGCCGCGGATTTCAAATAATGCGTTATGCCTTCAGTAGAAGCATGCGCGCGGTGGGCGGTGCCAAAAGCATCATTAACAAATACATCCGCCAAGGAAGCGAGCTGTTTGGCAAAACCAGCGTCATTAGCTTCTTCTTCGCTATGATAACGCAGATTTTCCAATAAAACGACTTTTTGGGGAGCGTTATCAATGTCTTTTTTGAGATTTTCGCCAATACAATCGTTAAAGAACAATACATTCTCACCCAAAAGCTGCTGTAATCTTTCTGCGACAGGTTTAAGGCTGTATTTAGCGACTGGCTTGCCATCGGGACGGCCAAGGTGGCTGATCAGCACAAGCTTTTTTGCTCCGCTCTGCAGGATATGTTTTAACGTGGGCAGCGTCCCGCGGATACGCGTATCGTCTGTAATATTAAGAGCAGCGTCCTGCGGCACGTTAAAATCCACGCGCACCAACACTGTTTTGTTTTTTAGGTCCAGGTCCTTTAATGTTAGCTTTGCCATTTTATTTCTCCATCTTCCACATACAGCTATCAGCCTTCAGCTTCAACTTTTGGTTTTCCCTGCATTCTACCTACTATCTACTACCTGCCCTATTTTGTTTTTTCTTTCCTACCTGCTTTCTGCTACCTACTGCTCTTACAGGCCCTTTTTTACCATGAATTCGCAAAGGTCAACTACCCTGTTGGAATAACCCCATTCATTATCATACCAGGAAAGGACTTTGACGAAATCATCCTGAATGACTTTTGTGCTTTGAGCGTCAAGAATTGAGCTTAATAAACAGTGGTTAAAATCTACCGAAACTACTGGATCTTCAGTATATCCAAGTATACCTTTCATCGGGCCTTCGGAAGCGGCTTTAAAAGCGGCGTTCAATTCTTCGACAGTCGCTTTCTTTGCCAAAGCCACCGTAAGATCAACGACGGAAACGTTGGGAGTGGGAACACGGATAGCAAACCCATCCAGTTTGCCTTTCAATTCCGGAATGACCAAAGATATTGCTTTGGCAGCGCCTGTGGAAGTAGGGATCATGGAAACCGCTGCTGCGCGGGCACGCCGTAAGTCTGAATGCGCCATATCCTGGACTTTCTGGTCATTAGTATAGGAGTGGATAGTGGTCATCAAACCCTTGGTAATACCCCATTTATCATTAAGCACTTTTGCGATAGGCGCCAGGCAGTTTGTCGTGCAGGAAGCGTTAGAAACCACGTGATGATTTTTAGGATCGTATTTATCTTCGTTGACGCCCAAAACGATGGTAATATCCTCACCCTGGGCAGGAGCAGAGATGATCACTTTCTTGGCGCCGCCTTTGGTAATATGGTTCTCCGCGCCTTTAACTTCCTTACCCTTTTTATTTACGCCATCCTTCTTGATCGTAAATAAACCTGTGGACTCAACCACCAACTCAACACCCAGGTCTTTCCAGGGAAGTTCAGAAGGGTCTCTTTTGCTTAAAACTTTGATCGATTTACCGTTTACGCTAATCACATCATCCGCTGTGGCTTTTACTTCGCCATTAAACCTGCCATGCACTGAATCATATTTAAACAAATAGGCATTGGTTTTAGCGTCAGTCAGGTCGTTGATCGCCACCAATTCTATTGCCTTGCTATTTTTTTCCATGATCGCGCGCGCGACTAATCGGCCGATCCTGCCAAAACCGTTGATTCCGACTTTTATTGCCATTTTATTCCTCCTTGATTAATTAAATGTTAAAATACTTTAGGTTTTAGGTGTTTGGTTCCAGGTTTTCCCTACCTACTACATACTACATTCTACCTACCCGCTATTATGTCCTAAACGGCTTTTAAGTATTGCGCGGCTAATTCAGGCGAGGTTGAATCGAGGTAAAAACCGGTCCCCCACTCAAAACCTGCAACTTGCGTCAGCTTCGGCATCAACTCTATATGCCAATGGTAATATTCCCCTTCTAATTCACTATTAATGGGTGAAGAATGAATTATATAATTATATGAGATATTTTCAAATACTTTTTTCAGTTTTCTTAATGTGCCCTGCATGATCTCAGCCAATGCCTTTATTTCTTCCGCGCTCATCAGGCTGAAATTGCCGCTGTGCTTCTTAGGAATAATCATTATCTCGAACGGGAAACGCGAAACAAAAGGGCAGAAAGAAAGAAAATATTTGTTCTCCAGGACTAATCTATCCTTTTCCTGCAGTTCCTGGCGGATAATATCACAGAAAATACAACGTTCGCGGTAATTAAAATACTCCTTTGCGCCATGAAGCTCCTCTAAAGCATTCTTGGGCACCATAGGCAACGCAACGATCTGCGTATGCGGATGCTCCAACGTCGCTCCTGCGGCAGAGGCATAATTCCTGAAAAGCATCAGGTATTTAAAACGCTCATCCTTGGCCAGGTCCTGGCAACGGGCACAACACATCTTGAAATAATTTTCCACCTCTTCCGGCAAAAGATCAGGAAGGTCTTTGGCGTGATACGGCGTCTCGATGAGGACTTCATGGGCGCCTACCCCGTTAGACATATCATAGATGCCGATGCCGCGGCGCTCAAGGCTGCCTTCGATCTGTAAGGCCGGGAATTTATTTGCTACCACGCGCACAGTCCATCCCGGGGTATTCGCATGCGTGTTGGGGTCACGAAAACAATTGATCTCCGGAGGCGTCATAAATTCGTTGCCGTAACAAAAAGGGCATAACCCGCCTTTAGGCACGTATTGATCATAATTAAAATCTGCCGGGGCATTGGGATTATCGGTATCCACAATCACCCAGCGGCCGACAATAGGATCCCTTCTTAATTCTCCCATCTTATAATTCTACCTCTCTTAAGAATTTAGCCGTGTCTTCCGGAGGCAGCGGGCAGATATAAAAACCTGTCCCCCACTCAAATCCGGCAACCTTGGTCAGGCGCGGCATGATCTCAATATGCCAATGGTAATCCTGATCAATGGATTTCCAGTAGCCGGCTTTCTTCCTGCGGAAGGGCGCGGTATGGATGACATAATTATACGGCGGATCATTCAGGCCTTTTTTTAATTTAGAAAGGACTGTTTTTAAGACCCTGGCCAGGAATACCCTGCTCTCCGGGTCCGTACAGGTAAAATCACAGCAATGTTTCTTAGGCAAGATCCAGGTTTCAAAAGGAAAACGCGCCGCAAACGGGGCAACAGCGATAAAACCATCTAAATCAACGATCACCCTTGATTTCTGCTCTATCTCCTGTTTAATCAGGTCGCAGAAAACACAACGCTCATGGTACTCATAATAAGCCCGAGAACCGGTTAATTCTTCCTTGACGCGCTTAGGGTTTACGGGCGTGGCGATCAACTGCGAACGCGCATGGTTTAAAGCGCTTCCTCCGGCTGACTTACCATAGTTCTTAAAGATCAACGCGTATTTAAAACGGCTGTCGCGCTCTAAATCATTGATCCTGTCGGCGTAACAATTTAAAACCTTGACGATCTGATCCTCGCTAAGATCAGCCATATTAGCGATATGCTGGTTGGTCTCAACGATCATCTCATGAGCGCCTACTCCATTCATCAGGTCGTACATACCCTTGCCCCGGCGGTCCAGCTCGCCTTCCACCCTTAAAAAAGGAGCGATGCTCGGCACAACCCTGAGTTCCCAACCCGGGCCATTAGCAGGCGAGTTATTCTTTCTTATTGCGTATATTTCGGGGGGAGTTTTTGATTCGTTACCTTCACAAAAAGGACAGGCGCCATCAGGCGACTTTCCGCTTACCGGCGTATTAAACTGATCCGGCCTCAAAGCGCGCTCTGTGGCAATAATTACCCACCTACCTATAACGGGATCTTTTCTTAATTCTGGCATAGATTTTTATTATAACAGAAGATAGCTTTGTTGCAACAATTTTCTTTCCCTTGTAGACAGTCTATGTAACTAACTGATAATGCTATTGTTACAAAACAAATATTTTTATCTAGCCTGTCCATATTTGTTTTATAAATCTATCTGCCACATAATGTTACGTAGACTGTCTACGGAAGTCATTCAAACCTCCCGCCTACGCAAACCTTATGCCCTAAAACAAATTCCCTGGCAGACATACGCCTGCCACCTTCCAGCTGCAACTCTTCTAATATCAGGCAATGCTTGGCCGTAGCCACAACTATACCTTCTTTGTAGATGCCTACCACTTCTCCGGGAGAATGTTCTCCAAAACAGATATCCTGCTGTACACCTTTAACTCTATGCACCTTAAGCAGCTTACCTTTATAATGCGTAAAAGCACCAGGCCAGGGCATTACTCCCCTGATCTGATTATAAATAGCCGAAGCCGGCCTGTCCCAATTGATCAGGCCATCCTCTTTTTTCAGTTTAGGCGCCATGACTACCTTGCTCTCATCCTGCGGAGTTAATTTATAGTTACCCGATTTGATCGAGCGCAAAGCCTCCAGCAAAAGCTGCGCTCCTAAACAACGCAATTCTTCCTCAATACTAATCGCTGTATCCTCATCAGCCAGCGGGATCTCTTTCTGCAAGATCAACGCGCCGGAATCCATTTTCTTGGCCACCTGCATGATCGTCACTCCGCAGGTTTTATCGCCGTTAATGATCGCCCTGTTGATCGGGGCAGCACCGCGGTATTTAGGTAATAACGACGCGTGAATATTGATGGAAAACATTTTCGGGATATCCAGGATCTCCTGCGAAAGCATCTGGCCGTAAGCGACGATCACGAATATATCCGCTTTCAGGCTTTTGAGGAACTTGGCGCTTTGCGCGCTTTTAATCTCCTCCGGCTGGAATACCTTTAATTTTGCCTTGAGGGCCGTGCTTTTAACATCCGTAACTGCCAGATGTAGGTGGCGGCCTTTCTTTTTGTCCGGCTGGGTCACCACACAGAGTAGGTCCTCTCTGCTTTTGATCAAAGCTTCTAAAGATGGAACAGCGAAATGAGCACTGCCAAAGAATACTATCTTCATAAATAAAGTAGGTAGTAGGTAGAAGTTAGAATGTAGGTTTACCTTCTGTAGCTAAAATCAACCCATTCAACATCTTACCAATTTCTATAATATACGGCTTAATTGTTTCTAATGACTTCTGGTCTATATATTCCAAATCCTTTGCTAAAATTACATAATTATGCACCTCAGTCTAGGAAACTATACCGGGTCTACGTCTACAGTCACTATTATACCTGAATATCGCGTTTCTTTTAAGTGAGATTTCAGGAATTTATTCGCCTTCAGGATATCCGCGCAACTGGCTAACACCTGATAATAATAATTATTGCGTAGTTTTGCGGGCTGCCCAGGGTTTAATGAAAGCACCTTGATCGACCTGGTTTTCTCCTGTTTTAACTTCTCAAACAGATCCAGGCTGGCCTTTTTAACCTTTTCCAGGTCTTCGCCGCGAATCTTTACCAAAATCAGGTGCCGGTAAGGCGGAAACCTAAGCTGCTTTCTTGATCTAAGTTCTTTGGTATAAAAAAGTGTGTCGTCATTTCTAAACAACGCGTAGAAAATATGGTGCAATGGATTAGATGTCTGGACAATGATCTTCTTGCTGGTCAGCGAAGTCAAACCGCGTAAAACTGTAAAAACTTTTTCAGAAGCTGCCCAGTCCAGCCTGTTCAGCGCGCTATCAATGTCTATAGCTGCGACTAAATCAAAATCACACTCCTCATGCTTGATAATCGAGCTTGCTGCGACAAAAATATCGGCCTGCGCCAAATCCAGATTCACTTCATGCTCTACGATCTTTATGCGCGCCTGAGGGAACATCCTGGCTAATTCACTCTCCATCTTCTGTGTCCCCAAACCGGAATATTTAATGTACCCTGATTCGCAAACCGGGCAGATCTTTGGAGGCACCATCTTGAAAGAACAATGATGGCAACGCAGCAACTGTTCATCAAAATGATATATCAGGTTTAAGTCACAACGCGGGCACTTAAGGATTGCTTTGCAATTATGGCATGCCGCGCAGGTGGCAAAACCTATCCTGTTTAAAAATAAAAGCACTTTACCCTTTTGGCTTAAAGTATTATATACGGCATCTGATACAGCGCGGGTAAACACAGCCTTATTTTTACGCTCCGCATATGATAGCTTGCGCATATCTACTGTCTGTATCTGCGGATACTTTGATTTTCTGGGAACGATTCTATATTCAAGCTCTCCGGTTTTTGTTAAATAGAAACTTTCCACTGAAGGGGCGAAACTTCCCAAAATAATATCCGCATTCTCAAGTTTAGCGCGCATTAATGCCGCCTGGCGCGCGTGGTAATGCGGCACCTGCTCCTGTTTATAGACTGAATCCTCCTCGCGATCCACTATGATCAGCCCTAAATTATTCACCGGGGAAAAAATAGCTGAACGCGTGCCCAAGACAACAGAAAAATCATTTTCCCTGATCTTCTGCCAGGTGGCAAACTCTGTTTTCTGTTTACGAAAGGATAAATAAACTTCCCTGCCCAACTCTTTTTCAATCAAAGCTTTCGCGTTCTGCGCCGCCGGAATATCGCTACATAAAACAATCACTGAACGCTTATTTTCAAGCGTCTGCCTGATCCGCTTTAGATAAAACTCCCACCTGTTATTTCCCCCCTCTAACAAGACCGTTTCTATCTTTCCTGATGGCGCAGAACAAGTTACGATAGAACTGTCCCCATCCACAAGCTTACCTTTTCTTAAATCTACAGGCAAAGCAGTCTCAATAGCCTCACCCCAAGAACAACAGTAATAGTCCGATAGTTTCTTGGTTAATTCAAGGAATTTACTGTTTAAAAGCGGCGTTTGGTCAATCAGAAAGGTGACCTCTTTTAAATTCTTTATATTTGATTCTTTGGACAGGCCTACCACAAAACCCACGGATTTTTTATTGCGGAAATTTACCCAAACCCTTGCTCCTACGCTGATTTTTCCCTGCAATTCAACGGGAACAATATAATCAAACGGCCCTTCTACCGGTAGCCCCAGGACAACTTTAGCGTATAACATCGCCTATCTCCCGGCAAACCGAAGGCTTTTTAAGCTGCCTGATCCTTGCCCTTAAGTTCTCAAGTTCCTGCGGATTATTCCTTAAAACAGTGACCATATCATTTATTTCCGAAATACTTTCCGGGGCCATCCCTATCCCGTAACTCTTCAGCGCGGCGATATTCACTGCTTCCTGCCCGGGGATAGCGTTGACAAACACCGGGACAAGCTCCATATTAATAAGCTCGGTGATCGTTGAGCCACCGGGCTTGGTAATGATCATGTCGGAAACCGCCATCAGCTCCTGGGCATTATCCACAAAACCAAATACCTTGACATTGGCGATATTTTTCTTGACCAGCCGCTTGTATAATCTACGGTTATTGGCGCAAACGACTAAAACCTGCGCCTGGCTGCTGATAAGCTCGGCTATTTTTTCAAGCGGCCCCAAACCAAAAGACCCTGTCATTAAAAGCACAGTGAACCTATCCGCTTTGATCCCAAGTTTAATGCTTAGCTCTTTACGGTTAAATTCCTGCAGGAATTTTGCGCTGAAAGGGATACCGCATTCTTTAATATTACTTCCGCTGATCCCCTGCTCAATAAGCCTGGCTTTGGTAAAACCTGAAGCAGTAATATAAATATCCGTTCCATCGGAGATCCAAAATGGATGCACGCCGTAATCCGTGATTATCGTGATCACCTTGCTATGGATTTTGTTTTTTTTCTTCAGGTAAGCGGCTAATTCCGGCGGCAAAAAATGAGTTGTAATGATATAATCCGGGTCTTCTTTAATAAGATGATTGATGAATTTTCTGCAGCTGAAGGCGTTGGCAGGCGCTACTACTTTACGGCTGAGCTTACGTAGAAATTCCGCTTCAGTGAGCCAGAACAAAAATCTCCAAACCCAAGTAGCGCGGTATACCAGGAAAGCATAACCTTTCTTATAGATAAA
>Ga0265297_10000993_pt1 | contig 72243 bp, 76 predicted proteins | sample Munlanlwell13791_FD_192502 | JGI IMG/M metagenome (GOLD analysis project Ga0265297, IMG submission 192502) | Leachate microbial communities from a municipal landfill in Southern Ontario, Canada - Leachate well 137-91 | ecosystem: Engineered > Solid waste > Landfill > Unclassified | place...
CAAAGTTGCCATTCCTCCAAAAAATATTAATTATATCAATGGTGCCAACCCAGATATTACCGGTTATATGGCTAAATTAAATAATTCTGGTGGGGCTGACATTATTATGTTAGGAGTTGGTATGGATGGTCATTTGGCTTTCAATGAACCCCCTCTTTACAGTAATTTTGATGGTCGCATGAGAGAAGTAAAATTAACCTCTAGTACTATTTCTGTCAACAAACCCGATTACCCCGAAATTAAAAACAACCCTTTTGCCTATTCTATGGGAATGGCCGATATTTTTGAAGGTAAAAATCTTTTCTTTTTAGCCAAGGGTAGTAAGAAAGCCGATATTGTTGCCAAATCACTCCAAGGTCCTGTTACTTCAAAAATTCCTGCTTCCATATTACAACAGCATCCCAATGTTACAATTGTATTAGACAAATCTGCTGCCTCATTATTAAAGTGATAATTTTATGGCCGAATTTTTATCAAATCAAGATTTCTTACCCCCAAAAGAAAAACCTTTATCAATTACTGTTGGTTTTGCTACCATTCCAAAAATACCTGGTGAACCAAATGGTGATGCCGTTCTTATCAACAAGAATTTTTTTGGAGTTTTTGATGGCACTAGTGATTCTTATGATGACCACAAAGCTTCGTCTTATGCCAAAAATGAAATTAATGATTTTTTATCCGATCCCAAAAAAAGTCCACACTCTTTGGCAGATGCCAAGGATTTAGTCAACGAGGCTCTAAACGAAACTCACCTTAAGCTATTTAATTATGGAGAAAAGAATAATAGTAAGTTGAGTACCACTGCTTCAGTCGGTTTTATTTTTCAGCCCCGTGATTCTCAACCACGCCTGATAGTCGGTAATTGTGGTGATAGTCGTGTATATTTATTTGATGGAAAATTAGGACAAATAACCTTAGATGATAATAGTGTCCGTATTCAAAACAGAAAAAATCCTCAAGAAGCTTTCAAAATTCAATCAGCCTTATCTAATATAGAGAAAAAATCAGATTTGAGTGATGAGCTTAAAATTTATTATCGATATAGGAATATGGTTTTTAACTGTCTTGGAGCCAAAGATTCAGACGAAGATAAAAATAGAGCTGAAATTATTGAACCCAGAATAATCGATTTTAAAATTGAGCCTGGAGACTTATTTTTGTTTGGCAGCGATGGTCTTTTTGATAATTTAACCAATCGGGAAATCGAAGAATTTTTTAAACAAGATCTTGCTCCCCAAGCCATTGCTGATTCTCTAATATTCAAAGCCAAACAAAGAAGTTTAGACGAACATCATGATCGGGCTAAACTTGATGACATTTCTGCCATAGTTGTCAAAGTTGATTACCAGCCATGATCACTAATTCTATTCACCTTCAGCTTCTAAAAACTCTCAAAAGTTATCAATCCAAATGTGATCAATCCAAAAATGATTGGGTCAAAAAATATTTAGGTAGTAACAAAATTTTTCATGGATTTAGTACTGGTGAAATGATCAGTCTGGCTAAAAAAATTACCCAAGAAAATAATTTGGATGATAAAAAAACCATCGAATTATTAAATTCTCTTTATAAAAATGGAACTACTTATACCGAAATTGCTCTTGCAGCTATGATTTTGGGACGTTCTCCCCAAACTTTAGTCACATTCGACCCCAAAAACCTTGATTTATGGTTAAATTATACCTGTGGATGGGCAGAAAATGATGTCCTTTGTCAGTCAAATTTTTCCTCAGAGGTTTTATTGTCAAATTGGAATGAGTGGCAAAAAATTCTTAAACAATTTAACCAAAGTTCTAATATTAACAAACGTCGTGCTAGTTTAGTTTTGCTTACCAAATCTTTACGCCAGTCTGAGGATTCTCGTCTTTCCAAACTTATGTTTGCCAATATTGATCATTTAAAATCTGAAAAAGATATTTTAATTACCAAAGCGGTTTCTTGGGGATTACGGGCTTTAGTCAAATTCCACAAAGATGAAGTTCTAAAATATTTAGAAAAAAATAAAGACTCTTTGCCAAAAATTGCTTATCGTGAGGCTTTTTCCAAAGCCACCACCGGCAGAAAATACAACAATTCTAAAAAACAAAAATAATCAAATCTCCCTTTCATCAAAGGGAGAAACCCTGCGAAGTGGGGAGAGGGATTTAATATCTGCTTTCAATAAATGTCAAAGCATAGCCTTTAGCATTAGCTCGACCTGTTCTACCTATTCTATGAATATAATCTTCGTAATTATTTGGTTTGTCGTAGTTAATTACGTGAGTGATGTCAGCCACATCAAGTCCTCTGGCCGCTACATCAGTCGCTACCAAAATATTAATTTGATTTTCCTTAAACATTTGTAAAACTCGGCGTCTTTTATGTTGTGGTTTATCTCCATGAAGTGATCCGGCTCTAAATCCAGTATCAATCAAATTGTTTGATATCCTCTCCACAATCATTTTAGTTCCGCCAAAAATCAAAACTTTTTTAAATTCTGACTGTTTCAAAAGTTTTAGCAACATTTCTTCTTTATTGTTTCGGTTAACCATCACTACATTTTGTTCCACATGATCAGAACTATTTTGAGTTTTAACCGAAATTTTGACTGGATTTTGCAAAAATGAATTAACCAAAGTTTCTATTTTTCTATCCATAGTAGCGGAGAAAAATAATGTTTGGCGATCTTGTGGAATTTGGTCTACAATTTCCCGGATATCATGGATAAATCCCATATCCAACATTCGGTCAACTTCATCCAAAACCAAAACATTTATTTTAGATAGTTTTATTACTCGTCTATCAGTCAAGTCTTTGATTCTTCCTGGAGTCCCCACAATTATATGTGGATCACGTTTGATATCCATGATTTGTTCTCTCATAAAAGCTCCACCAATAGCCAAAGTTACATAAACTTTTAAGCCAAAAGTGAACGATCTAATTTCTTGTTTGATTTGTTGAGCCAATTCTCGAGTTGGAGCCAAGATAATAAATCGTTTGCTCGGATCTTTTAATATTTGGTCAATAATTGGTAGGGCAAAAGCTGCAGTTTTGCCAGTTCCAGTGTTGGCAATTCCCAATACATCTTGACCTGACATAATCACTGGGATAGTTTCATCTTGAATTTGGGTTGGTTTAATATAACCCTTATCTTTGATATTTTTGAGTAAAACTTGGTCAAATCCAAAATCTTCAAAGTTATGGTTTACTTCAACTTCTTCGATTTTAATAATTTCTGAAGCTTTTTTGATAAACAAAGCTGGGTTTATATTTTCTCCAGCAAATCTTGGTTTTCTTTGACCTCCAAATCGTGATCTACCACCAAAACTAGGTCGAGATCCAAAACCCCCAAAATGACTATTTCTATTTCGACGTCCATAGGACGCATTGGCATTATTGTTATACATAATAATTTTTGAGCAGCAATGTCTTTGGCCTTGACCTTAGACTAACAATGCCCAAAAATTATTAATTTCACATTCAACTGTGTCTGGGCAATTTATTACAATATTTCTTCAATTGCTTAAATTCAGTCTGTAGTCTACCACACCCTCATCCAAAAGCAAGAATAGGGGTTTTATATTAACCAAAATCGTGTAAAATAGCTTTATGACCAACAAAACCTATACTATTAAGATTGCTGGTCCAGCCGGTTTAGGAATAAAATCAATCGGTCAGCTTTTTTCCAAAATTCTCATTGCTCACGGCTTCAATTTAGCCGATTATAGTGAATATCCATCTCTTGTTCGTGGTGGCCACAATACCTATCAAATTAGTTTTTCAAAAGAAAAAGTTTTTGCTCCTCATTACCAAATCGATATTTTCTTTTCTATCCTTTCTGGTCATTGGGCTATGCATCAAAACGAGTTTACTAGCAAAACTCTTATTTTTTCTGATGAAGAAAATCCTGAGCAAAGTCGAAGGGAAAAAGGCATTTTTTCAACTTTACCACTCAAAGAGTTAGCCAATGAAATCGGCAGTCCCATGGTGGTCAATACTATTAGTTTGGGTGTGGCTGTTTATCTTTTCAATTTCGACCTTGAGCTCACCAAATCTATCGTTTGTGGTTTTTTCAAAAATTTTAGTGATCTTAATTGTCGCGCTCTCGAATCTGGTTACAATTACGCCAAAAATAATTTTTCCAAATTCAATTTAAATTTAAAACATTCTGCCAATCCCAAAAAATCGGTCGGTTTTTATGATGGTAATGAAGCCTATAGTTGGGGATTTTTGGCAGGAAAAGGCAATTTTTACGCTGCTTATCCTATGACCCCAGCCACTGGTGCGATGCACTTTTTAGCTGCCAAACAAGAAGCTTTTGAAAATTTAAGAGTTATTCATGTTGAAGACGAAATTGCCGGAGCCAATATGGCTGCTGGCGCTGCTTTTGCGGGTGCTAGAGCCGCTACTGGTACTTCAGGTGGGGGATTTGCCCTCATGAACGAAGCCGTCAGCTTTTGTGGCATTGCCGAAATCGGTCTAGTTTTTTATTTAGTTTCTCGACCAGGGCCTGCGACTGGCCTTCCTACTTGGACAGCTCAAGCCGATTTACTCCATGCTATTTACTCTGGCCATGGTGAATTTCCCAAAGTTGTTATGGCTCCAGGAGATCTTGATGAAAGTTTTGAAATGGGTTATCAATCACTCAACCTTGCCGCCAAACTTCAAACTCCAATCATTGTTTTAAGTGATAAATTTTTGGGGGAATCTTCTGCTAGTACCAAGGATTTGTCAGAAATTAAGGTAAAAGTTGATTATGGTGATATTGAAACTAAACCTTCTCAAAATTTTGAAAGATACAAATTGACTACCAACGGTATTTCCCCTAGAACCCTACCAGGTACCAAAAATGGCCAATTTTTAGCCAATAGTTATGAACACAACCAATTTGGTTTTGCCATTGAAGAAGCTGACCTTTCTCTTAAAATGTCTCAAAAGCGTCTCAAAAAATATAAATTAGCCGAAAAACTCGCTCCAAAAGCTAACTTTTTTGGCGACAAATCAGCCAAAAAATTAATTATTTCTTGGGGGTCTACCAAAGGTCCAATTTTAGAAGCTCTTCAAAATCTTCCCAACAAATCTGATTATGCCTTTTTACAGATCAAAACTGTTTGGCCTATCAATCCAGATATTAAAAATATTATTAATGCCTTCAAAGAAACTATTGTTATTGAAAACAATGGTACTAACCAATTAATTACTGTTCTTAAATCTCAATTTGATTTTAACCCCACTAAAATTATTAATAAAAACGATGGTCGCCCTTTCTTTCCAGAGGAAATCATCAAAATTCTAAAATAATATGATTACTAATTATCGTTCAAACATTACTCCCACTTGGTGTCCTGGCTGCCACAACTATTTAGTTTTTGCCGCTCTTCAAAAGAATTTTGCTGATCTAAAAATTAATTTAGACAATTTAGTTATGAACTACGATATTGGTTGTGCCGGCAACATGGCTGACTTTTTCAAAACTTATGGAGTCCACACTCTCCATGGTCGATCAATTACTACTGCTATGGGAGAAAAATTAGCTAATCCCAAACTTTTTGTTTGTGTTGTTGGTGGTGATGGAGGAATTTATGGTGAAGGACTTAACCATTTGGTCGCTGCCGCCAGGGCCAATATTGATATTAAAGTTTTTGTTTCCAACAATTTCTTATACAGCCTTACTACTGGTCAAACTAGTCCAACCACTCCAAAAGGGGCTCACACCAAATCAACTCCAACAGGCAATATTAATGAGCCAATTCATCCAGTCGAATTACTAAAAACTATCAATAAAGATATTTTTGTCGAATCAGTCGATTGCAAAGACATTCCCAAACTAAACGATACTATAAAAAGAGCCTTAGAATTCCCCGGATTTGCTCTAGTCGATATGATTCAAGAATGTGTTGCTTTCGGTAAACAATTAAAATAATTATGAAATTATTCAATATTGATACCCCAAAAAATTGGGATGAATTAGTCAGTCAAAAAAATAAGATCCGCAATTCTGTCCCTACAGTTTGTCGTTTCGATGAAGATTTAGCCTTTTATGAACTGTATACCAAATCAGTTCCCAGAGAAACCAGATTAGGAATTATCAAAACACTAATTGGCGACAATGATATTAAATTACTAAAAAATAATTTCCCTTATACCAAATTGACCCAAAATATTCCTGGAGTTAGCCATTATTGTCTCTGGAGTCGTGTTGGCAAACTATCCAAAAAAACTATCGAGTCAGAAATCGAAAAAATATTCCCCAACAAAAAATATCTCTGGTTTATAAATACTCCCGCCACCAAATCAGTTCCAGAAATTTGGCATTGCCAAGTTTTTATTAAAGAAAAATAATTTATTTTTTAGTTGCCAATATTGTCATAAACATCGGGATTTCTTCTCTGGCTCTATCTTCCATTTTTGCCATTGGTCCGGTACTTTTTTTGTCTGACACCCACTCTTCAATTTTTTCAATCAAAAATCCATTGTCAAAAAGTATTTCGCTATATTTTGATAGGGGATTATGAAACGACCAAGTTACTTCTGATTTCTGGAATTTTCCTGGGTTAGTAGTAATTGGAATTTCCAAACTATTCATATATCGATCTACTCGTCGATATTGGGTTTTACTTTTTTCATCTACTCCCCAAGAACTTTGTCTTGGAATCCGAAAAATTGGATGGTTTAAAACCATCAAAAATTTACCATTTTGTTTTAAATATTTATTAGCATTTTTTACCACTTCTTCAACATCTTTTATATTTTGCAGCGCCAAAATTATGGTTACCAAATCAAAATCAGTTTTTTTGATCGGCAAATTTTTACTGACATCGCCTATCAAAAATTCATGGTTTAAACTTTTTCTTTTTATTTTTGCTTCATCAATAAAACTTTTGGAAATATCCACTCCCAGATAAATTATCTTGCCATCTATTTGTCTTTCAAAAACACCATTTCCACAAGCCAAATCAAGAACTGATTTCACTTTAGTAAAATCAATCATTTTTTTTATCTTTGGAAAAATTATTGCCTGATGAAAATAATGCCCTTCATCCCCGACAATTTTTTTGTACCATTTGCTTGATTTTTCCCATGATGTGTCCAACATTACCCAATTTTATCACTTAAATTTAAGTCGTTATATAATTATTTATGAAAAAATATCGTATCAAAGTTGTTTTCCCTATCATACTAATTTTATTGTCTTTTATTATCGGTTGTTGTCTATATCCAGTTCTGCCTCCGAACATGGCCACACATTGGGGCATCAATGGTGAAGTCAATGGTTATTCTTCCAAGAGTTTTGGTATATTTTTTATGCCGATTTTATCCATCTTTTTATTGATTTTATTTATAATTCTTCCCAAAACTGATCCCTACAAAAAAAATTTTTCTGAATTCAAAAAATATTTTCAAAATTTCGTTTATTTAATTTTTATCTTCCTATTTTATATCTATCTTCTGACTTTGATTTGGAACTTTGGAATAACTTTTAATTTACTTCAATTCATGACTCCCGCTTTTACACTTATTTTCTATTATGCCGGTGTCCTCATGAAAAATGCCAAAAGAAATTGGTTTGTTGGAATTCGCACCCCATGGACTTTAAGTAGTGACAAAGTTTGGCAAAAAACTCACACTCTCGGTGCTAAATTATTTAAAATTAGTGCTCTAATTTCACTCTTAAGTTTAATTTATCCTAATTTAACTGTTTATCTTATGATAGTTCCTATTTTGGGGATTAGTTTCTTTCTTTATATTTATTCTTATCTTGTGTATAGAAAATAATTTCCCCATCTTGCGGTATAATAACTCGTGTATATAATTAAAAACCAAGCCCAAATCGAGGGAATCAAAAAATCCAGCCACTTAGCAGCTCAAACTCTAAAATATTTGGCGGGTTTTATTGCTCCAGGAATTTCCACTGAAAAATTAAACCAGCTTGGTCACAAATTTATTATTGATCATGGTGCTATCCCAGCTCCCCTAAATTATGGTGGTTTTCCCAAAAGTATTTGCACTTCTGTAAACGATATTGTTTGTCATGGAATTCCTTCCCAAAATCAAATTTTAAAAGAAGGGGATATTATCAATCTTGATATCACCACCATTTTAAATGGTTACTTTGGCGATATTTCTGCCTCTTTTCCAGTCGGTAAAATTTCCAAAGAGGCTCAAAAACTTATCGAAGTTACCAAAAAATCTCTCGATATGGCCATAAAATCCCTAAAACCAGGGAAAATTTTAAATGATTGTGTTGGTAAAGTAATTCAACCTTTTGTCGAAAAATATGGCTTCAGTGTTGTCAAAGAGCTTGGTGGTCATGGTGTTGGAATTAAATTTCACGAAGATCCTTTTGTTTTTCATTATGACAATCCCAAAGAAAGAGTTGTCTTAAAACCAGGGATGATTTTTACTATCGAGCCTATGATCAATGCTTCATCAGATTATCGTGTTACTCTCGATATTGACGACTCCTGGACCATCCGCACTTTTGATCATTCACTCTCAGCCCAATTTGAACACACTGTTTTAATCACTAATAATGGTTATGAGATACTAACAATATGATCATTCTTGATGGTCAAACAACCAGTCAAAAATTATTAACTTCTCTCAAAGACGAAGTTAGTAAACTTAGTTCTGTCCCAAAATTGGATATTATTTTAGTAGGTGATGACCCAGCTAGTGTTAAATATGTTGAGTTAAAAAATAAAAAAGCTAGTGAAATTGGTATTGGTGGTCAAATTCATCGTCTCGACAAAAATTCTAATACTCAAGAAGTCCTCAATTTAATAAACAAACTCAATCAAGACACAAATATTACCAGTCTTATGGTTCAACTTCCACTTCCTTCTCAAATCGATACTGCCAAAGTTTTATTAAGTATCAATCCACAAAAAGATGCCGATGGTTTGAGTCCAATTAATTTAGGTCTTTTGTTTCAAAAAGGCCAGCAGGGGATTGCCGCCGCCACCTCTTTAGGAATTATCAAATTGCTCGAAGAATATAATATTGATCCAAGCGGCAAAAATGCGGTAATTGTTGGTCGAAGTAGTGAAGTAAGTTTACCACTTTTTGCCTTACTTATGGACAAAAATTGTACAGTAACTATTTGTCATTCCCACACTCAAAATTTAATCGAAATTTGTCAAAATGCCGACATTCTAATATCTGCTATCGGTAAACCCAAGTATTTTGGCAGGGAATATATTAAAACTGGTGCCACCATTATTGATGTTGGTTTTGCCACTGATCCAATTACTGGCAAAACTACTGGTGATTTTGATTTTGAAAACGTCAAAGATATTGCTGAATATATTACCCCTGTTCCTGGCGGTGTTGGTCCTATGACCGTCGCTTCACTTTTATACAATACTGTCCAAATCGCTAAAAAAAATATTATATAATAACTCATGCGTATTCAACTTTTTGACCGGGGCAGTCCAAAAGGGAAACAACTTTTTGCTGATTTAGAAACACTTTGCAAACGTCTCCAAATCGATTACGACCCAGAATATATCAAAGATATGTCCAAAGTTTATAGTCGTGGGGTTCAAGGTAATACAGTTTTGTTAATCGACAATGAAATTGTTTTTGTCGATAAATATCCTAACATTAAAGAGTTAGAAACAATTATTTCCGATTATGTTTAAAAAAATTAAAGAGTATTTAAACAGAAGAAAAAATTTGAGAGTTATTCTAGATATTTTGGGAGCTGTTTCAGTTTGGTGGGGGATTTGGGGAATTCTTGATCTCTTTATCTTTCCAGGAAATCAATTGTTCAGTTATATTGTTTCTATAATTTTTGGTTTTATAATTCTTCTTTTGGTCAACGAAAACGGCCTAGACGATCTTAAATAAATTTTTTGCATTTCGATCAATTATTTTCTCTGTTTCCTCAAAACTCATTTGCCAAATTTCAGCTACTTTTTGGTAAACATATCTAACATTTTCTGAACAATTTTTTTCTCCTCGGAAGGGGACTGGTGTCAAAAAAGGTGAGTCTGTTTCCAAAATAAGCCTGTCTTTAGGTATATTTTTAACAACTTCCTCCAAACCTATTTCATAAGTCAAATTTCCATCAATCCCAAAATAAAAATCCAAATCATTTATTTTTTTAATTCTTTTTATTCCTCCGGCATAACAATGAAATACTCCGTTTATATTTTTATATTCTTTTAAAATTTCTACTGCTTCATCAACTGCTTTTCTAGCATGAACGATCAATGGTAATTTATATTTTTGAGCCAATTCTATTTGCTTTCTAAAACATTTTTCTTGGCTTTCTCGATTATAATTGTCCATAAATTCCAATCCACATTCACCAACTGCTACTACTTTATCAGTAATCAATTCTTCTAGTTTTTCCACATCCTCATCACTTTCTTGAGGGTGGATTCCAACTGCTGGTAATAATTTTTTATTATCTTTGGCCAATTCCAAATTATCTTTTGAATCTTGGACACAGCTAGCCGCCAAAATTACATATTCTAAACCGTCAATTTTAATTTCATCTCGAAAACGTGATGACAAATGGGCATGTGTATCAATCATATTTAGTGGTATATTAACTTAAATCTTATGAATTTCAAAACATTAGAACAAAAAGTTGTTAAAAATGCCCTGGATTATGGAAAAAGACATAATATAAATTTTGATCAAGAATTTGCCACTATCAAATTAATGGAAGAAGTTGGGGAATTTGCCCAAGACCTTTTAATTCATCAAAAAAAATGTCGCGAAAGTAAATTTGTTTCCCAAGATATTTCCAAACAAGAAATAGGCTATGAACTGGCTGATGTCATCGGTATGGCTATGGTCAATGCTCATTTATTAGGTATTGATCTCGAAAAAGCTATCGATAAAAAATGGATCCATAAAAATAAATAATTCCAAAATGAAAGAATATATTAAAAAAACTGTAGATTTTTATGACAAAAATATTGACGAATATTTTCAAAAAACTATAAACTTGCAAGATAAATTTTGGTTAGATAAATTCGTTTCCTATTTGCCTCAAAAATCAAAAGTTCTTGATATTGGTTGTGCATTTGGTCGTGATACTAAGTTTTTTACTAATAATGGTTTTGATACTACTGGTATAGATTTATCCGAAAATATGATTAAAAAAGCTAAATCTTTTTCGCCTTCATCAAAATTTTATGTGATGGATATGCAAAATCTTGATTTTGATAATCAAAGTTTTGACGGAATTTGGTGCAGTGCCACACTTTTACATTTAAACAAAGATGATGCTATCACGGCCCTTAAAGAAATTAAAAGAGTTTTAAAAAAAAGTGGAATTATATATTTAAATTTAAAAGAGGGTATTGGAGAAAAAGTAATTATTGATGATCGATACCAAAACTCAGAAAAATTTTATTCCTATTACCAGGAGTCAGAAATAAAAGGTTTATTAGATGAGTTTGGTTTTCAAGTTGTTGATTTTAAATTAGAGAATAATCCTCAAGAAAAATACAAAAACACTGGGATCATTTATTTGATAGCTAGAAATCAAGACTAAATTCGCGGAAACAAAGACGAATCTGGTAATTTTATCTTATTTTCCAAACAATTTTCAATTTTTTCTGACACGTCAGGCATAATTGATTTCAAATGTAAGGCAGCCAGTTTTAAATTGTTTATACAATAGGTGAGTGTCTCCCCTCTTTTTGGATCAGTTTTTTCCAACTTCCAAGGAGTCGTTTCATTGAGTCTCAAATTTGAGCTATTCACAAATTTTTCAAAAATTAGTCCAATAGCATCATCAAATCGACAACTATCGATCAATCTAATAAATTCTGAATCAAGTTTTTTCTCCACTTCAGTTGTTTCTAGCCCTTCAGCCAATTTGGTAACTCTTGATACTAAGTTTCCCAAATTATTAGCCAAATCAGCATTATATTTTTCTTTAAATCTTTCAATTCCTACATCACTGTCATTTTCTGTTGGGAAAGATCTAGCAATCAAATATCTTGTTCCATCAATTCCAAAAAGATCAATCAACTGTTGTGGTGAAATCACATTTCCCAAAGATTTAGACATTTTCTGTCCATCAATCATATAAAAACTATGAATAAAAGTTTTTTTAGGCAATTTAATTTCGGCCGACAACAACATTGCTTGCCAAATTACTGTATGAAACCACAATATTTCTTTTCCTAACAAATGTACGTCAGCTGGCCAAAAATCTTTTTTCCCATCCAAAAATTGAGTTGCGCTGTAATAATTAATCAATGCATCAAACCACACATAAACAGTTTGTTTTTTGTCCCAAGGCACCTCTATTCCCCACTCTACATTTTCTCGGGACAATGAAATATCTTTGACTCCTGCTTTAAGTTTCGCCAATATTTCGGATTTTTTACCTTCTGGGAAAATATAATTAGTTTTTTCATTTTCAATTAATTGAGTTATTTGAGATACATATTTGCTTAATTTAAAAAACCAATTCTCTTCACTTTTTTGAACAGTTTTTTCGGGGGGGTGAAGACCGCAATGTCCATCAACCAAATCTGTTTCCGTCAAAAACTTTTCACAACCAATGCAGTATAAACCTTCGTATTTGGCTTTATACACATCACCTTTGTCATAGATTTTTTGCAGTATTTCAGCTACTACTTTTTCGTGTCGGGGATCAGTTGTTCTGATAAAAAAATCAAAATTTATATTCAATTTTTTCCAGGCTTCTTCAAAACGGGGGGAAATTTTATCGCAGTATTCTTTTGGATTTAAATTTTCTTTTTGGGCCGATTCAGCTACTTTTTGTCCGTGTTCATCAGTCCCTGTCAAAAAAAACACTTCTTCACCAATTTGTTTATGTAATCTGGCCACAATATCCGCCGCTACTGTAGTACAGGTGTGTCCAATATGGGGGACATCGTTAATATAATAAATTGGGGTAGTTATAAAAAATTTCTTCATTACCCTTATTTTCCCACTTTTATTTCTTTTTGGCAGCTTTTGCTTTAGGTTTAGCTACTTTAGTTTCGCCTACACCTTTTACTTTCCTAGCAAAATTAGATTTAAGTCTGGCAGTTTTATTTTTGTGGTAAAGACCTTTTTTAACGGCTTTGTCCAAAATAGAATAAACCTCTTTTAGAGATTCACTACTAGGTTTGGCCAAAAATTTTTTGACCGACAATTTAAGTTTGTTTTTAAACAAAACATTATCCTTGTTATTTTTCAAGGCCTTTCTTAAAGATTTTTTTGCAGATAAACTGATTGGCATGAGGAGTATTTTATCTTATATACCAAACATTTACAAGAATTTATAATACATCTATGGGACTAAGAGAAAAAATCCATTTATTTACCCAACGAAAACAGCATACTATTCTATCTGCGTCGTTGGTTTTGGCGGTAACATTTGGAATCTCAGCTATTTTAGGTTTTTTACGCAGTCGTTTTCTTTATGCCGCTTTTTTCAAATGTTGTGTTCTCCAACTCGATGTTTACAATGCTGCTTTCCGACTTCCTGATTTAATTTTTAAACTCTTAGTTACTGGTGCCCTTTCAGCCTCTTTTATTCCAGTTTTTTCTAGCTATTTTCAAAAAAGTGAAAAAAAAGCTTATGGAATTGCTTCCACAGTTATCAACATTCTTTTAGCCATCTTTTTTGTCGCTGCCCTCATTGTTTTTATTTTTGCCAAGCCATTAACTCACCTTATTGCTGGTGGTTTTACTCCGGATCAGTTAAGTCTCATGGTCAATCTTACTCGGATATTATTGCTTGCTCAAATTTTTTTCCTTCTCAGTAACTTTATTACTGCCATGCTTCAGGTCAATCAAATTTTTATTATCCCTGCCCTATCTCCCATTGTTTACAACATTTTCATTATTATTAGTATTTTTACTCTTGCTCCGGTTTTTGGAATTTATGGAGTAGTTTATGGCGCTGTTATTGGTGCCTTTTTCCATCTTGCCATCCAAATCCCTGTCATCAAACGTCAAGGTTTTAAATATCAATTTATTCTTCATACCAAATTAAATGGCGTCAAAGAAATTTTCCGTCTTATGATCCCTCGTAGTTTATCCCTAGGTTTAGGCGAAATCGAAAATACTGTTACTTTATTTTTTGCCACCACCCTCTCCGCTGGGTCAATCTCTCTTTTAAATCTTGCTCTCCAATTGATGTACCTTCCTAGTCGTATTTTTGGGACTACTATCGGTCAGGCCTCTCTTCCCTTACTTTCTCGAAACATTGCCAGAAATGAATTGGAAATTTTTAGAGTTACTGTCAACAAAATTATTATTCAAAGTCTTTTTATTGCTGTTCCAATTACTGTGATTATCCTAGTTGAACGTCTTTCAATTGTTCGCCTTCTTTTTGGTTCACAACAATTTCCTTGGTCCGCTACTCTTTTAACTGCTAAAATTTTGGCTTTTTTAACCCCAGCCATAATTTGTCAGGCAGTTATTCAAATTCTTATTCGTTCTTTTTATGCCCTCCACAACACCAAAACTCCTTTCAAAATTTCCTTTATTTCTCTTTTATTTAATGTCGTTTCCAGTTTTTGTTTAGTTAGATTTACCGATCTTGGGGTTATTGGCTTAGCCATTAGTGCTACTATTGGCAATATTGTCCAACTTGTCGGTCTTTTGTATTTTTTCATAAAAATAGTTGACGGTTTCGATTGGGCCATAATTATTAAAAAAATCAACAAAATTTTACTAGCTTCACTGATTATGGGTATTTTCACCTGGGTTAGTCTTAAATTTTTAGATTTGTTTATCCTTGATAGTAGTCGAGTGGTTAGTGTTATCGTTATTTTCACTATTTCTAGTCTTTTTGGAGCTACTATTTACTTTTTTACCGCTAAATTACTCAATATTGAAGAATTCCACGATTATCAAAAATATTTCTTAAAATTTAAGAATTTTGTTTTCAGAAAATAGTCGTATATACTGAATACATGGCTATAAAAAAAGAGATTTCTCTTTTGCCGGAAGCGGAAAATCCTAATTCATTTAGTGCTCGAATTTTTAGATGGCTAACTACTGTTGGCCGATGGGTGATTGTGGTAACTGAACTCATAGTTGTCGGTGCTTTTTTATCTCGTTTTTGGCTGGATCGGAAGAATGCTGATCTTTCTGAAGTAATTCGTCAACAAGAAGCTATTTTAAAAAGCACTCAAGATTTCGAAGCCGAATTTAACTCCCTCCAAAAAAGATTAAAAATAGTCAGCGACTTTTACCAAAAACAACCTCAATACAAACAACAAGCCTATGTGTTAATTAACAGCACTCCAACTGATTTAATTTATAACAATATTACTCTCAATCATGATAGTAAAACCAATGAGACTACTGCCAATGCCTCACTTATCGCTTTTCAGGAGAATTCCATCATAAATTTTATTACCAATCTTATGTTGAATCCTGATATTGCCTCAGTCAATATCAATCAGATCAAGAAAGAAGCTCGAGAAAATAATTACTCAGTTTCTATATCAGTTGTTTTTAAAAGTTCTAAAGCTAAATCATGATTCAAAAAACTACCTGGTTTCAACTCAGACCTCTCTATCAATTTCTTCGTCAACAAGCCGATAATAAAAAGTTTTTAAAATATCTTGAAGTCGGAGCCACCTTCATTTTAGTAGCTTTATTTTTGTTTTTAGCCATCAAGCCAACAGCTCAAGCCATTTCCACTTTGGTTGGTGAAATCAAATCAAAAGAATTAAATATAAAAAATATGAAAAGTAAGATTCAAAATGTCTTGCTTGCTCAAGAATCTTTTGCTCAGGTCCAAGAGAGATACCCAATATTAGATTCAAGCTATCCTTCTCAAGAAAAATTCTATCAAGTTGCCTCAAATTTCTCCTCTATTTCTAAACAGTCTTCAATTGTCTCCCCTCAAATAGGTTTTAATTTAAATCAAAATCCAGATAAAAAATCAGATTCAGCCACAGGAAAATCATATGAAGTTAAACTAAATGGATCAGGATCCTTTTCTTCAATCATGGATGTTATCGAAAAAATAACCAATAGTCGTCGTCTAGTCGATGTCAAATCCATTCAGATTGTTAAAAATGATTTTAAAACCGGTTCAGCATCTGGTGAAATAAATTTTAATGTTTCTAGTGATTTATTTTATTTACCTTCATCTCAATGAAAAAAAGTAAATTATCTCTTTATTTTATTTTTATTGCCTTTTTCACTTTCATTGCTATATTTTTTACTATTGTCCAATCAAGTTATAGTAATTTAATTGGTCCTATCAAAAAAGTTCAAGAAAATGCTCTAATAAAACCAATTGATCCAAAATTAGACACAGAAATTCTTGATCAAATTCAAAATCGTCCTGATTATCAAGACGATAATGTCAATATTTCCAGCCCTCCTGTTGATGAAAATAATAACCTTTAAAAAATAATGAAAAAAGAAAAAAGAATCCCTACCATATTAGGTCTTTTATTTCTCATAGGTGCTGTTTTTGGTGGAATTTATCTAACCAATCAAAATACCAATCCTGTATCAAAAGCTAGTGGTACTTGTGATCCTATCAATCCTCAAATAACAAATATCACCTATAATTCAGCAAATATTTCATTTACCACTTCTTCTGAATGTCTTTCTAATATTAGTATAAACAATAAAAATTTTGAAAATTTAAAATTAAAAAGTAAAATCCACTATTTTGAAATTACCAATCTTAAAGAAAGTAACTCCTATCAGTTCACTATTATTAGCGACGGCAAAAACTACACCTCCGACAGTTTTAGTTTTCAAACTGCAGTTAAACCAAATAAAACCATACCTTCATCAAATCTGGCTTGGGGTCGAGTTTTTACTCCTGAAGGGCAATCAGCCTCTGATGCCATTGTTTATCTGAATATTCCTGGAGGTTCACCTCTCTCTGCTTTGATAACCACATCCGGCAATTGGAATATTTCGCTTTCTACTAGTTTTAATGAGTCCCTTACTGATTGGTTTACGCCTCCGGCCAATATTGAAGAAAATTTAGTTGTTCTTTCTCCTGGTTATGACCAAACCCAAATTGTCAGCAATACCTCTCGTAACAATCCTGTCCCAGATATTACTTTAGGTCAAAATAATTTTTCTTCACCTCAAAATTTAGAACCCAGTTCTGAAAGTCTTATAAAAACAGAAACCGATTTAACTACTCAACATCCACTAACTATCACCAATCCCTCTGATAATGAAACTCTTTCTAGTCAAAAACCAGATTTTTTCGGGACTGGACCGTCCAAAACAAAAATATCTGTCAAAGTTGAATCAGATCCAGTTTACACCGATACTATTACTGTAAATGATGATGGTAGTTGGAACTGGTCTCCACCTCAAAATCTTGCTCCTGGGGAACACACTATTACCGTTACCACCAGCGACAACAAAACTGTCAGTAAAAAATTTATTGTCTTGGCTGCTGAATCATCCCAACCAGCTTTTAGCTCTTCTCCTTCAGCTTCTACTCCTACACCCACACCATCCAAAAAATTAACCATCACTCCAACTGTCAAAGTAACCAACACTCCAACCATAACCAAAGTTAAAACCACCAATCCTAGTACTGCCTCTGGTGTCCCTCAAACTGGTACTACTCTACCCACTCTAATTCTGATTATTTTATCAATCTGTTCCGTTGGTTTTGCTTATGTCTATCATAAAAAATCTTGATTTTGATATCATACATTATGTTGTCAAAAATAAAATTAAATTTATCTGCCATTTTTGAAGCACTTCGTCCTATTCAATGGATAAAGAATTTAAGTCTTTTTGCTGCAGCAATTTTAAATGGACAACTCTTTAACTCTTATATTTTTTCCAAAAGTATTTGGGGTTTTGTTGTTTTTTGTTTATTATCTTCATCATCTTATTTAATCAACGACGTTGCTGATGCCGAAAAAGATCGTCTTCATCCAGTCAAAAAATTTAGACCAATTGCACGAGGTGATTTAGACTCAGCTACTGCTATTTTTATTGCTTTTTTACTCCTTTTTATTGGCCTTTTTATCTCTATTTTTATTGGCTTTGGATTTTTCATAATTTCCTTAATCTTTATTTTATTACAATACACTTATTCTCTTTTCCTAAAAAAGAAAGCCGTGGTCGACATTATTGGGATAGCCTTCTTTTTCATCATTCGGGCTTATGCCGGAGAACTGGCTACTGGTTACCACCTTCCAATATGGATTATGTTGGCTGTTATTTTTCTTTCTTTATTTTTGGCTAGCGGCAAAAGACGTAGTGAATTGGGCAATACCGGAGTTAAAACCAGAAGTGCCCTTGCCGGTTATGGCAAAAATTTACTCAATTTTTATACCACTATGTTTGCTGTTTGTACTTTGATTACTTATGCTATGTTCACTTTTTTTGAAGAGTCAGTAAGCTTCAATGGGTCAGGTATTCTTCATAATTTCCTTTTGGAAAATTTTCCCAAAGCTATCGATAGAAAATGGTATATGGTTACAATTTTGCCAGTAATTTTCGGTATTATGCGTTATGGTCAGGTAATTTTTGAAATGCAAGAAGGGGAGCGTCCCGAAAAAGTAATTGCTACCGATATCCCCCTACTTTTGTCTATTCTGACATGGGGTTTGATGATGGTAGTGATTATCTATGTCATCTAAATTTGTTAGATTTCTAATTCCTTGTTTACTAATTTCATTTACTTTATTTACTAGATTTTACCGTCTTGACTGGGGTAATGGTTATTATTTTCATCCCGACGAAAACAATATGACCTCATCTGTTCTTCAGATGAATTCTCAAAATCTTAATCCTCATTTTTTTGCTTATGGTCAGTTCCCCTTATATTTAACTTTTTTAACCACTCCCAGACATGATTTTAATTCTATTGCTCTTACCCTTCGTTTTTGGTCAGCTATATTTTCCTGTCTTTCGGTACTTTTTTTCTATTTAGTTGGGAAAAATATTTTCAATTCGCAAATATCAGCTTTTATTTTTACTTTATTAATTATTTTTACTCCTGGTCTCATCCAACTTTCTCATTTTGGTACCACCGAATCAATTTTGGTTTTTGTTTTTATCACCAATATTTATTTATCATTAAAAATTTTTGATAAATTCAAACTGAAATATTTAATTTTAGCCAGTCTAATTTCTGGTATTGGTTTGGCCACTAAAATATCGGCTGCCATTTTTGTTTTGCCAGTTTTGATTTCTTTATTCCCAAAAATCAAAAAATCAATCCTTTATCTAGTAATTACCTTCGTCTTTTTTATTATTTTTTCTCCATTTAATATCTTAGACTTTTCTTCATTTTTGTCATCTATAAAGTATGAAATCAGTATCGCTAGTGGTCAGATTCCAGTTTTTTATACCCATCAATTTATTGGTACCATCCCTTATTTTTTCCAATTCCAAAAAATTTTCCCTTACACCAACGGTATCCCAGTTTTGATTTTTAGTCTTTTTGGTTTATTTTTTCTTCCCCGCAAACCCAAGAAATATTTATTAGTAATTATTCCCAGTCTAATATTTTTCTTATATCAAGGACAGCTTTTTGTTAAATGGACTCGTTTTATGTCTCCCATTTTCTTTGTCTTTCCATTTTTAAGTGTTTTCTTTCTAAGAAAAATAAAAATTAATTTTCTAAAAATAATTTTAATTATTATTGCCATTTCTCCAGGAATATTTTTTTTAAAAACATATTTCCAAACCGATATTCGAGTTCAAGCTTCAGATTGGATTAACCAAAACATTCCCTCAAATTCAAAAATTATTTCCGAATCAGGGAATGTCATTAATATCCCCATCAAAGACTCAAATCTTGACATTATCAATTTCGATTTTTATCAGTTTGATCAAAACCAACTAGACAATCTCATCAAAACAAGTGATTATATTTTTGTTCCTTCTCGTCGTGTTTTTATGAACAATTTTGCCCAGACCCAAAATTATTATTCAAAGCTTTTTTCAAATCAATTAGGTTTTTCTCCAATAAAATATTTTTCCAACAACAATAGTTTATTTTTAAATTCCGAAATTGCCGAGGAAACTTGGTCAGTTTTTGACAATCCTACTATCCGCATTTTTCAAAAAAATAATTTATGAAAAACCAAAAAACATTTATCATTTTAATCTCCATAATAATATTTGCCCTAGCCCTTCGTATTTTTGGTCTCAATTGGGATCAAGGTCAGCACCTCCACCCAGACGAAAGGTTTCTAACTATGGTGGTTAGTGATATCAGTTTGACCAATCTAAATCCAGCCGATTATGGTTATGATTTTTATGCTTATGGAACTTTTCCGCTTTTTATTACCAAATTATTTGGCACTATTTTTTCTTTAAATGGTTATGATCAGATATTTTTGGTGGGCAGGGTATTATCAGCTGTCTTTGATGTTGGTATCATTTTAGTCCTTTATTTCTTATGTGATTTTCTAAAAATTAAGACTAAGACCAACCTTATCATTTGTTTTCTTTATTCTTTATCAATTTTACCAATTCAACTTTCTCATTTTTTTACGGTTGATACTTTCACTGTTTTTTTTATTACTTTATCGATCTACTTTTTTGTTAAATTTACTAAACTCAAAAATTTAAAAGATTTAATCTTATCAGCCGTTATTTTTGGACTTGGTCTTTCTTGTAAAACTTCAATTATTATTACTCTGCCATTATTTTTAATTTTTATTTTCTTAAAATCCAACAAACATTATCGTCTTTTAAATCCCCTATTTTTTCTTGTTTTTATTTTTATCAGTTTTCGAATTTTTCAACCTTTTGCTTTCGATGGGTTAATAAAATTTTCTCCAAAATTTATTCAATCAGTTGATATTGCTCACAAAATGATCACCGGGGAATATCAATACCCACCTAACATTCAATGGTTTTCGACCATACCTCTTCTTCATCCGTTTATTAATATTTTTCTCTTTGGGCTCGGTCCATTTTTGAGTGTGTTAGTTATTCTTGGTCTAAAAAAGTCTTTCAAATTTCATTTCATTTTTTTATTTGTTTTATTGGTTTTCTTTTATCAAGGGATTCAGCTGGCCAAATATATGCGTTATTTTTACCCAATTTATCCATTTTTAATAATTTTTGCTGGGCTTGGTTTCGAAAAAATAATCCACCACAAATTTATTCAAAAAATATTTTTAATATTAATAATCATCAGCACTTTACTTTTTTTAAGTATCTATACTCGTCCCAATAGCCGAGTTGAGGCCTCCAAATGGATTTGCCAAAATTTGTCTGGTAAAACTTTAAGTTATGAATATTGGGATGACCCTTTACCTCTGAGTTTAAGCAGTCAATGCAATAGTAGTAATTTTGATCTAATTAAATTAGCTACATTTGATATTGAGAGTCAAGATAATTTTTCTTCATTTATTGGGGATTTACGAAATATTGATTATTTGATTTTGTCTTCAAATCGTTTTTGGCGGCCAATTAGTCAAAATCCAGACAAATATCCAAATGCTGCCAAATTTTATAAAAATCTCTTTAGCGGTCAGTCAGAGTTCAAACTTATAAAAACTTTTCATTCTTATCCAGGAGTTTATCTAAAAGATGATTTTGCCGAAGAATCGTTTACAGTTTATGATCACCCTCAGATTTTTATATTTGCCAAAAAATCAATATAGTACAATTAACTATCTTTTATGAACCAAGAAAAACTCAAAAAACATCCTTTTCTTTTTTGGCAGCCAAGCAAAGATTACCTAAAAATATTTGATCATTCTGTTTTTGGAGAAATAGTTTTAATTATTTTAAATTACTCCATTTGGGTCTTTTTCTTTTTCATTTCTTATTTACTCATACGCCATGATATTAATTTTTTTGGGCGTCTATTTTTTGCCACTCTTTTGGCTGAATTAATTGAAAGATATTTAAAAAAGAAAAAAGTTTGGATTCGTCCTATGTTTAACCGTCGTTCCACCGCTCCCATTGGGTTAGTTAATGCTTGGTATTATTCGGGGTCTTTCCCTTCGGGTCATACTATGAAAATGGTTTATTTTTTATTGTTTATTATTACTACTCAAGTATTTTCAGTTCCTTTATTTCTAGCTATAACTATTCCTTTGCTTACATTTAGGGTTATTGCTGGATTTCACTATCCTATCGATATGATTGGTGGTGTTATTTTTGGAATAATTCTTTGGTTTATTTCTAAAGGTATTATCTTGCCAGAATTTTTAAACAGTTTTATTCAGATCATTTTTAATTTTGTTTTCGGAATATGAGTTCTATTTTTGTTTGGTGGCTAACCATTTTTGGTTTAGGTCTTCTCAGTCTTCCATTTGTTACTTTTATTTTCAATAAATTTTGGGACAAGGGTTATATATTTTCCAAAACTCTATCAATTATTATCATTACTTATTTAATCCTTGTTTTAGGCATTTTTAAAATATTACCATTTACTATTTTTTCCCTTATTTTGTTATCAATTTTGCTTATTATTTTTGACATTGTTTTCCTTTTGTCCAAGAAAAGATATTTGATATTTTTTCAGACTCTCAAGCAAAAATATAAAGCATTTATTGCCCAAGAAATTATATTTTTGTTTATTTTGGCCATTTGGTCTCTAATTCGTGGTTTTACTCCAAGTATCGAGGGATTGGAAAAATATATGGATTGGGGCTTTGTCAATTCAGCCCTAAGATCTGAATATTTACCTCCTCAAGACATGTGGTTTTCAGGGCAGATTATTAACTATTATTATTTTGGTCATTTGATTTTTGCCGTCATCACCAAACTTTCAAATATTTTTTCTTCCATTACTTACAATTTATCTATTGCCACTGTTTGTGCTTTGACTTTTGTTAGTTCTTTTTCTCTAGCTTCTAATTTAATTTTTTGTCTTTTCAAAAAAATTAATTTTAAAAAAGTAATCATCGCTGGTATTATCTCTGCTCTTTTACTCACTTTTGGAGGGAATCTTCATTCTGTTTATAAAATCGCCAAAATTAATCTCACTCAAAAAAATATCGAAAAATCGATTAATTCTTATTGGTATCCCGATGCCACTCGCTTTATTGGCCATGACCCAGACACTCAAGACAAAACTATCCATGAGTTTCCCATTTATAGTTTTGTTGTTTCCGATCTTCATGGACACATGAATGATATTCCTGTTGTGTTATTTTTCTTGGCTTTTTTATTTGTTTCTTTTTTGACGATCACTAAAATTTTTGATTGGCGCTTTATTATTTTTTCAGGTTTTATTCTTTCAATTTGTTACATGACCAACGCTTGGGACTTTGCTATTTATGGACTAATGTTGGCCATTTTTACTTTTCTTATAAATTTAAAAAATGAAGGCTTTAACAGTTTAGTCAAAACTATTTTTACTGGCGGTTTGATAATCGGTTTTTGGTATCTGTTCTCATTACCCTTTTCTTTAAATTTTGTCCCCATGATGGAAGGAATCAGGATTGCTGATTCCCATACTTCCTTTTATCAATTGTTTATTTTATATGGTGGCTTTTGGTTAATTTGTTTACCTTTCGTTATTTTTTTCTTTATTAAAAAACCTAAGTCGGTTTCTGATTATTTTGTCATTAGTTTGATTGCTACAGCCACTCTTTTAGTTTTAATTCCAGAAATTATTTATATCAAAGATATTTATATTTCAGAGTATCGTCGGGCCAACACTATGTTCAAATTGGTTTATCAGGCTTTTATTTTGTATTCATTATCCTCAGGTTATGTGATAGTTAGATTGTCTAGTTTTTTGAAATCAAAATTTATTATTAACATCTATAAAATTATTTTTTGTTTAATCTTTACCATTCATTTAATTTATCCTTACTTTGCCATAAAATCATACTATAACAATTTAACTAAATATCAGGGCCTAGACGGTTTTAAATACCTCGAAAAACTTTATCCTGACAACTATAAAGCCATCCTCTGGATTAATAAAAATATTAGCGGCCAGCCGGTAATGTTGGAAGCAGTTGGGGACAGCTACACCACTTTCAACCAAGTATCGTCGTCCACTGGTTTACCCACTGTCCAAGGTTGGGTAGTTCATGAATGGTTGTGGCGAGGTGGCTACGATGTTCCAAAAGCTCGTCAAGATGACGTCACCAAAATTTATACTTCAAAAAATATTGAAGAAGTAAAAAGTTTAATTTACAAATACAAAATCAAATATATTTTTGTTGGCGACAAAGAAGTTGAAAAATATTCCAAAATAAATACTAAAAATTTTGACAAACTCGGGGGCAAAATTGTTTTTCAGTCTGGTAAAACTCTCATTTACCAACTATAGTAAAATACATGACTGACATTTTGGAAGGTTTAAACTCTCAACAAAAAGAGGCTGTAACTTATATTGGCTCGCCCCTTTTGCTTTTGGCTGGAGCAGGAAGTGGCAAGACACGAGTTCTTACTCATCGTGCCGCCTATTTTATTCAAAAAAAAATTGCCCGGCCCGATCAGATTTTGTTACTTACTTTTACCAACAAAGCTGCCGACGAAATGCGTCAGCGTATGGAAAAACTCCTCAATTACAAAAAAGACGACAAAAAAATATTTGCGGGAACTTTTCATTCTTTTTGTTGTCGGGTTTTAAGGGCTGATGGCCATTATGTAGGCATTGATCCAAAATTTGTTATTTATGATTCAGACGACCAGGAAAATTTAGTCAAATTGGCTCTGTCTGATTTAAATTTGAATCCCAAAGAATTTAAACCATCAAGTATTTTATATTTTATCGAAGCCGCCAAAAATTCTTTTCAAACCCCATCTGATATGGCAGCTCAATCTCATGGTTTTTGGCAGGAGTATGCTAGTAAAGTTTACAAAATTTATCAAAAAAAATTAGAAGAATTTCAGGCTCTCGATTTTAATGATTTGCTTTTTAAAACAGTCCAATTATTTTATGATCACCCAAAAGTTTTAGAAAAATATCAAGATATTTATCGTTTTATTTTAGTCGACGAATATCAGGACACCAATCAAATTCAATATCTTTTAACCAAATTTTTGGCTCAAAAATATCGCCAAATTACGGCCGTTGGTGATGCTTCTCAGGCTATTTATGGTTGGCGTGGAGCTGATTTCAAAAATTTAATGAAATTGGTTGAAGATTTCAAAGATACCAAAATTATTAATCTTGAGCAGAATTATCGTTCCACTCAAATTATTCTTGATGCTGCCAATGCTGTAATTTCTAAAAATATTTCTCATCCAGTCCTAAAACTTTTTACTCAAAAGATTTCTGAGGATAAAATAAAAATTTTTGAGGCCGAATCTGAAATTGCTGAAGCCGAATTTATTGCTCAAAAAATAAAATTCATTCAAGACAATATAAAGATTCCTTTGCGTCAGATTGCTGTACTTTATCGAATGAATGCTCAATCTCGTGTTTTAGAAGAAGCTTTCTTAAAATATTCTTTACCCTATGTTCTTATTGGTGGAATTCGTTTTTACGAACGTGCCGAAGTTAAGGATATTTTGGCTATGACTCGTTTTGCTGTCAACAAATCCGACAAAATTTCTGCCGATCGTCTCAACAAAATATTTGGCAAACGTCGTCTCGCCGTTTTTTTTGATCATCTCAAAAATTTAGATTTGTCTTCACTTACTTCTCTTCAAATTTTAGAATCATTGGTAGTTAATTCCGGTTATCTTGATCGTTACAATCCTAAAGATGAAGATGATCAAAAGAAAATTGAAAACATCAAAGAATTAAAATCAGTTGCTTCCACTTTTCCTAAAATTAGTGATTTTTTGGAAAATATCACTTTAGTTCAACAGGAATATTCTCTCCAAGAAAAAAATAAAAAGAAAGAAAATCGTGATGGTGTTCGTCTTATGACTCTTCATGGAGCCAAAGGTTTGGAATTTGAAGTTGTTTTTTTAGTTGGATTTGAAGAGGGGATTTTGCCTCATTCTCGCTGTTTGATTGAAGAATCAGAAGTCGAAGAAGAACGTCGTCTTTGTTATGTTGGTATTACCCGTGCCAAAGATTATTTATATATTTCTTATGCTACTCGTCGTCTCTATTTTGGTAAGAGTTCTCTCAATGAACCCAGTCGTTTTTTGGCCGACATCCCCAATAATTTGATAGAATTAGAAGAATCTACAGAAATTATTAAAGATTATCGTCGCAAAAAAGATGAATCCGACGACGCTCTCGTCTACGACCCCGATATTTATTAAAAAATATGATTACTCGATTATTAATTGACGAAGACAAAAACCGATATAATTCGGTCGTCAAACATCCTGTCCAAACTTGGGAATGGGGTGAATTTCAAAAAAGCCAAGGTCATCAAATTTTTCGTTTCGGTGTTTTTGATAATGACAAAATAATTTCGGGATATACCGTCAGTTTTCACCAAGTTCCCAAAACTAAATATTCCATTGGTACTCTTTTGCGTGGTCCAAAAGTTGATGCCGACATGTTAAAAAATGTCAAAAAAATTGCTCAGGAACAAAATGCTGTTTTTGTAAAATTTGAACCTGATGTGTCCAAAAATGATTCTGACATGCAATTTCCTCATCTTGTTGTTTCCCCAAAAGTTGCCTTCTATCCCAACACTTTTATTGTCAATCTAACCCAAAGTGAAGAAAAACTTTTAGAAAACATGCATTCCAAAACTCGCTACAATATTCGCGTTGCTAATCGTTATGGGGTTGAAATCAAAGAGGCTACCAATGACAAAGGTTTTGAAATTTATTTAAAACTGCTTTTTGATACCACTAAACGTCAAGGATTCTATTTGCATTCTCAAAAATATCATCGTGATTTGTGGAATATTCTCAAAAAAACCGATATTCCGCATATTATGTTGGCCTCGTATCAAGGACAAGTTCTGTCAGCTTTTATGTTGTTTAAACTCAAAGACCAGTTATTTTATCCCTATGGTGCGTCGCTTGATATTCATCGTGAAGTTATGGCTCCAACTTTGCTTATGTGGGAATCAATTAAACTCGGTCAAAAATTAAAATGTAAAAAATTTGATATGTGGGGCTGTCTTGGTCCCGATGCTAAAGAAGGAGACAATGGTTTTGGTTTTCATCGATTTAAACAAGGATTCAATGGGGAACTTTTCCAATATGTCGGCACTTATGATTTTGTAATCAATTCAAATCTTTATAAACTCTACAATATCGTCGATAAACTTCGTTGGTTTCTTCTCCATTCCAAAGCTAAAATTTTTAGGAAATAATTTGGTTGGCAGTGGACAAGAAAGGAAGAGCTTACGCTCATCACATTCGTGTCCACCACCGAAATAAAAGATTAGTTATTTTACAGAGGGTAAAGTGTCAGGTATCGGCATGGAAAAATAGGGTAGCTCCACAGGCAGATTTTTTATTCCCAATGCTTGAGCTGCACTGCCAACAATGTCGCCAGTTGCTTGGTTTCGCACTGTATTGTAATTCTGCACTGCCGTATTCCAGTCTTCCACACTCGAATTTATTTCGTTGTACGCTTCAGAAACGTACTTTTGAGTGTCGGCTAAAGCCTTTTCGTCAACCGGTTGTAACGGCGCCTCGGTAAATTGAGTTACATAGGCATAGATGTTGATTGCCATATCAGCCGGAGTCGCCTTTTCCTGAACCAATTTGTTCAAGTCTAGTTGGCTGCTGTTGACGGCCTGACCGCTCTCATTCAAATACGCTTTCTGCTGCTGGCCGTAGTCAGATAAAACCTTCCTATAGGCCTCTGTCTTCGAAACATCTGTGGATAAATACTTGCTGTACATATCCATATGGTTTTGAATCTTGTTGTAACCCAATGCAATGCTGGTACGGCTGGTAGCTGCCGCTTTTTGTGCGCTCTGATAAGCAGCCACCAAACTGTCGTATTTATGAACCACACCACAGCCGGTCGAAGAGAAGATGACTGCCAAAACAAGGCAAATCACCACCAGTAACGAGATAGATTTTTTCATTTCAGGATACCTCCTTAATTATTTCTTTCTTTCCATAGTCGCCTCAATACCTCATCGGTATTTCGTGTTAAGGATTCAACGGCACCATTGAAATCATCATAATTAGCGTATTCTGCCGCTTCTTCCATTATTGGGCCATAGTCTCCAACTGTTAACCAGGTCAACTTGGTCGATATTTCGATAGTTATCCGATTTTCCTCCGGTTTAACGTCTGGTCTTATCAACCAAACAATCGCCCGTTGGTCTTCTTTATCTCCAAGCTTCACCGATCGGCCCCAGTTTCGTGCCCAGATCAACTCGTCATTCATTGGGCCCTTGTCTTTGATTCCCTTTTGAATGACTATTGCTATTTCAGCAATATTATCCTGACGTAGTTGTTCAAAAACTTTGTCTGATGCCTCAATAACATCTTGGTTAACCAACCCATATGGATCGATTACCCAATATTCTCTCAAGCTAGGGAAATCAGGCTGACCTTTGTCGTTTGTCGTCGAGTTGTTTGTCGAGCAAGAAAGTAGAGTTAGGCAACAAGAGAGAAGTAAAATTAGACTAACTAATCGTTTCATCATCTTTGCCACCTTCTTTTTGGTGACTGATATACCAATTGAGAACCTGTAGACCACGTTCAGCGCAACCCACACGGCCTCCACCAGCACAAGCACATGCACAAGCACATGACGAAACACAGGCACAGCTGGAGCCTCTTCCTGAGAATGAGCCTCCACCGCCACTCGAACGTCCGCCACCTCGTCCTAATCCACCAATATATCCGCCGCCACTGTAGCCATCGTCATCACCACCGTCTAGTCCTGAGACTACTCCGATAATTATGACCAATAAGACTATTCCCAAAATTACAAGTATAACGATTACCCCCACTGATAATGATCCAGAAGATCCCGATTCTGAGGTTAAATCTTTATCATCGAATTTTGGGTATGAGTCGCGGCTGGTGATTATTATCACCGGTTCAGCTTTGTCATTGACAGCCATATCTTTGGTTATGAAAGTAGCCATACCGTCTTCCTGTATAACTGAGCTAGGTTCAACTTTAACCACTTTTAGGTTCTTAAGGCTAATAACTTCCTTAAGTTCCTTAATTTCGGCAAAATCAAACCAACCAGGTACAAATTTGAAGGAAACATTGTTGTCGTCGACTTTGTAAATCATTGACTTTTGTTTGATGGTAAAGCTAATCTTAAACCTATCACCCTTTTTGGGTAATTTGTAAAAATCTAACTCTACCTGAGACTTTCCAGCCTTAATAGCTTTTGCCTCAACAATGAAGTTTTTTGGCGAGAAGTCAACGATTTCAAAGTTAGTGTTGGGTACACCTATTTGTAAATATTGGGTATCCGACGGGAAATCAGTTGTTGCTTCATAATCGAAGTCGTACTTCATCAACAAACTTCCATCAGACTGGGGGTCAATAGTTACTACATAACTGTGAATGATGTCCGGCGGTGTTTGAGCTGCAGCGGTGCCTGGATAGGCAAAAACCATTATCGCTATCAGCGCCAAAGTTATCCAAATACCAATTCGTTTCATGGTTTAGCCCTCCTTCTTCAAGGCACAAGCGCCTTTATTGGCAAATCTTGTCCTAATTTCTTGGCATCGCTTACTTCTCCAAATCCGGTCCCAAGGGGTTTTGAGCATATTTCCCAAACTCTCACCATTTAGCCAACTTTGGCACGGAACCACTTCGCCGTTGGGAGCTACTGCCATATTTGAAGAGCAGGCTCCACATACCGGTGTGCTTGGAAGGCCAATTTCGTCGGCTTCTGTTTCTGACAGCCATCCAGGCGAAGTGAAACTGATATCCATAGACAACTCATTACAGGTTGCCACTGCTTCGGCCAAAACTTGTTTCATTTCCGCCTGGCTTAAAGCATGGCCTATTGCCATTTCTTCTTCTGCTCCACCCGTCGGGATTAATCCTGAACAGGTAACGCAACGTACACCATTTTCGTTCAAAAACCGGATCGTTTTTGGATAGTCTCGATTTTTTACCAACAAAGGAGTATTAACCGACACCATTAATCCAGCCTCAAGAGCGTTTTTGATGGCAGCCATCGTATGAGCCCATGCTCCAACAGTGTCTACCATTTCGTCGTGTGTTGCCGGATCGTCAGAATAGAGGGTAAATTGAATTCCATCCAAACTGGCCTCAAAAAGCCTTTTTGCCAAATCAGGCGTCAAAAGCCAGCCGTTGGTGTTGATTCTGGTGATAAACCACTGAGCGTGTTCCACCAGTTCAACAATATCTTCTCTCATCAACGGTTCTCCACCTGTGAAAGTTACCATCGGAATCCCTGCCTGTCGGCATTTGTCGATAATTTTTTTCCACTGGTGAGTAGTCAAGACATCGTCCAAGTCCATCATTTTTTGATCCTTGGCGTAGCAGACTTTGCAGTTCAGAGGGCAATGTTTTCGACCCTTCAATTTCATCGGTGAAATCACCAAATCCATTCTTTGCGGGCCGGAAGCATGTCTAAAATAACTGCTCAAATCCATTCCGTCCTTAAGCTCTTTAGGAACATCGTTGCCTTTAGCAATGTCTATTGCCAAAGTTACTAATTCCCTCAGATCGCTTAAAATATCCTCTTTGCTGGCTTTGGGATAATCTTTTTTGATTCGGCGTACCGTTTCTGTTTCGATTGCCTCTACTTCTTCGATCGAGATTTCCCGATTGGTTGGGCATTGCCTCACCAATTCTTCAATGAAAATTCTCAATATCGCTGCAAAGGCGTGGCCGACATTGATCAAAAAGTAGCCTTGAATTACCAACAAGCTGTCAGGGTCATGTCGAAATGACGGTTTCGGAGGAACCAAATGCAGTCTTACTACACCAGGTCCTTTCGGGTCAAACGTAGCGTGAACCACACCCTGTTTGTAGATCTGGACTTTTCGGTGATACGATTTGATCATCCAGCGAAGCATACTCACCTTCTTACGCAACACTTTTAGCCAGTTTCTGAAGGCCAGTTTCATGAGATATAGCCCCTTTCATATTATTTGCCTCTTGATGAGGTCATAACTAAAACCTATAAAAAAAAGTTCCAGTTAAGACCTCATCAAAAAACTAATCTTTTATTGTTAAAGTTCAAAAATAGACCAAAAATAGCAATTTACCTTTGGTATATTTTGTATCGGGATTATACTATTCATTCCGACAAAAAACAAACCTATAACAAAATAAATAAAATTATTTTTATATTTTGTCTTCAAGCCAAAATTCTGAAAAAATAAGGTAAAATACACTATGTCTTCAACCAAAATTACTCCCGACGAACTTGATCATATTGCCAAGCTGGCTCGTATCAAACTGTCCGATTCCGAAAAAAAGACTTTTCTCCCCCAACTCGAATCAATTTTGGAATATCTTGATGTTTTAAATAAAGTTGATGTTTCTGATATAAAACCGACCTATCGGGTCAACCATCAACAAAATGTTTTTCATGATGATGAGCCTGTCGAATCATTTTCTCAAGTAGAAGCTCTCTCGGCCGCCAAAAAAACCGCCAACGGTTATTTTGAAGTTATTGGAACTATCAAAAAATAATTATGGAACTTGCTAATTTAACTTCAAAACAAATCAGACAGGGGATTATCGACAAAAAATTTACCGCTACTGACGTTGTTAATTTTTATTTAGATCGGATCAAAAATATCGATCCAAAAATAAAAGCTTTCATCACCATTACTGACAAAGAGGCCTTAACCAAAGCCAAAGAAATTGACGACAAAATAAAAAATGGCCAAAAAATAGGCAAATTAGCTGGTTCAGTCATGGCTGTCAAAGATATTTTTTTGACCAAAGGAATTCAAACGACTGCCAGTTCTCAAACCCTAAACGGCTATATTCCTCAATATTCATCTACCGTTTACCAACGTTTAATCGATGAAGATGCCATTTGTATTGGCAAAACCAACACGGATGTTTTTGCTTTTGGTGCTTCTACCGAAAGTTCTGGATACTTTACTACCAAAAATCCTTGGGATACTACCAAAGTCCCTGGCGGTTCTTCAGGTGGTTCAGCTGCCGCTACCGCTGCTCAACTTTGTCAATTTGCTTTAGGCACGGACACTGGGGGTTCTATTCGCCAACCGTCGTCTTTGTGTGGAGTCAGTGGTCTAAAAACTACTTATGGTCTCAATTCTCGTTATGGTATCACTGCCATGGCCTCATCTTTTGATTGTCCTGGTGTTTTTGCCAGAAATATCGAAGATATTGCCTATGTTACAGAAATTTCTGCCGGCAAAGATAAATTTGATGCCACTTCCATTGACCAAGAAATTCCCAAATATTCCGAAAAATTAAATGAAATAAATCTGAAAGGTTTAAAAATCGGTATCCCCAAAGAATATTTTTCTGGTTCTATCGATAGCGAGGTAAAAACTAAAGTTATGGAAGCTGTTGAAGTTTTCAAAAAACAAGGGGCCGAAGTTTTAGATATTTCTTTACCCAGCACTGATTTGGGAATTGCTGTTTATTATATTTTGATTCCTTCCGAAATTTCTGCCAACATGGCTCGTTACGACGGTATTCGTTTTGGTCAAAGTACCGAAGGTCAATCAAACATAATTGAATATTATATGGAAACTCGTGGTAAATATATGGAAGCCGAGCTCAAACGCCGTATTTTGATTGGGACTTATGCCCTATCTTCTGGCTATTACGATGCTTATTACACCAAAGCTGCCAAAGTCCGCACTCTCATCAAAAATGAATTTGTCGACACTTTTAAAAAAGTTGATGTTATTTTAGCCCCCTGCTCTCCTACTGTTGCTTGGGATATCGGTGCCAAAGCCAACGATCCACTCCAAATGTATTTAGCCGATGTTTACACTGTTTGTATCAATGTTGCTGGAATCCCTTCCATTGCTCTGCCCTGTGGTTTCAACTCTCAAAATTTACCAGTTGGTTTCCAAATTATTGGTAACTTTTTTGAAGAATCAAAAATTCTTTCCGTGGCCAATCAATTCCAACAATTAACCGATTATCATTTGCAATCACCAAAGCTATGAAAATTACTCCCATAATTGGCCTAGAAGTCCATGTCGAACTAAAAACTAATACCAAAATGTTTTGTAATTGTAGTGCCACTCATTTTCATGTCGAACCAAATACTCACACTTGCCCTGTGTGTTTAGGTCTTCCCGGTGCTCTCCCAGTCCCAAACCTTACCGCCTGTGAATGGTGTGTCAAAATTGGTATGGCTCTCAACTGTACTCCTCAAAACAATACTTTTTTTGAAAGAAAAAATTATTTTTATCCTGACCTTGCCAAAGGTTATCAAATCACTCAACTCGAAAAGCCTTTTGTCATCAACGGCAAAATTACCATCGATGGTCATGATATTCGTATCAATCGCGCCCATATGGAAGAAGATACTGGCAAATCAGTTCACATCAATGACCAAGGTAAAGAAATGACTCTTATTGATTACAATCGTTGTGGTGTTCCATTAGTCGAAATAGTTTCTGAACCAGATATTATTTCTCCTGAAATGGCCAAAAATTATCTTCTTAAACTTCAACAAATTATCCGATATTTAGGCGTTTCCGATGCTGATATTGAAAAGGGGAGCATGCGCTGTGAACCAACTGTCAATTTAAAAATTGAAGAAAATGGCAAAGAATTTTTTACTCCATTAGTTGAAATCAAAAATGTGGCTTCACTTACCGGTGTTCAAACCGCCATTCAATTTGAAATTGATCGCCAGACCCAAGATTTTGAAGAAACTCGTGAAGAAAAGTCAAAAACCAACAAAACCACTCGCGGTTGGGATGCTGTCAAAAATAAAACTTTTTTGCAGCGAGAAAAAGAGGGTTCTTCAGATTATCGTTATTTCCCCGAGCCAGATATTCCCGAAATTGTTTTTTCAGAAAAAGATTTCGATGATATCCGCGCCACTCTTCCCGAATTACCAGACCAAAAAATTGAAAGATACAAAAAAGATTTTGGCCTCAATGATTACGATGCCAATCTTCTAACCTCAGATATCACTTTTGCTCAAAGTTTTGAAATCGCTATTGGCGACAAACCTATCTCTGATTTTGCCAAATTTGTCGCCAATCTTTTTATTGGATCAATCAAAAATTATCTTAACAACGAACAAATCGATATTGATCAATCTAAAATAAATTATACTTTTTTCAAAAATCTTTTTGATTCAGTTTCCAAATCAGAAATTTCTTCCACTGTTGCCAAACAAGTTATTATTGAAAGTTATATTGAGAACAAAGACCCGGTCGAAATTGCCAAATCTAAGGGATTAATTCAGGTTTCTGACAGCGGCGAAATCGAAAAAATCGCCAAAGAAGTAATTACTCAAAATGCCAAAGCAGTCGAAGATTATCACAAGAATCCCAATTCAATCGGTTTTCTTATTGGACAATTAATGAAAAATTCTGGCGGCAGTGCCAACCCTCAAATAGCCAAAGAGATTTTAGAAAAATTATTAAAATAAATATGGAAATTTTGTTTATTTTTTTAGGTAGTATATTAACTTTTTCAAGTTCTTGGATAGTTGAAACATTAAAAAATAAAAGAGAAAGAAAAGAAAAAGAGAGAAATTTTAAGTTATTTACAACACAAGAGTTTAAGTTAATTTTAAAAGGGTTTGATAAACTAAATATTTTATTAGAAAACCAAAATTATTACGATACTTATACATTGACCCAACTGGAAAAAAATATAGCAAATTTAGAAGGTTATAAAAAAGAAGTTGTTTCCGTTTCAAATTTAGAACTACAAGAAAAATATGTCGATGTTATTTCGCTCGTTTCAACTTTTATTATCGACACACGGGGTTTACAAAATTATTATTGGAATGAAACAGAAAGAATAAAAAAAACAGAAGTAGAAGAAAAAAAAGAGTAGTGAGACTGAAATTGTTGTTAATTTTTTTAATAAAAGAAAAATTGAAAAAGCAATAGAAGTTGTCGAGCTTAAAAGAAAAATTGAAGAATTATTAAAACAGGCTCAAGAAAATATATAAAACAATGGAAATTAATCTCACCAATACAGAAATCCACGATATCGCCGAAAAATTAAAGAAACTCAAACCGGGGATTTTACCCTTCGAACTTTTTACCCAATTCAATCGTCTCAAAGTTACCATCACTATCGAAGTTGTTCCTTTGTGTCTTGATCCAAATGGAGAAGTTAATGTTGTTTTGTTCAACCGCGGCCCAAACGATATTTGGTGGCCAAATTTATATCACACCCCTGGCGCTTGTTTGATCGATGGTGATATTCCCAAAAAAGATGAGTGGGGATTGCCAACTCGCACTTTCAATCGTCTAAAAAACAGCGAACTTAAGGGAATAAAACTAATTGGTCCTCCAATTTTTGTAGGTAATCTCAGTCATCAAGTTCGTCGCGGTCCAGAATCGGTTCATGTTTATATCCAAAAAGTCGATTACAATTCTGCCAAAAACTATCTTTTTCCAGTTTCTCATTTACCCAAAAATCTAATTCCTACTCAAATCAATATGATCAAAAAATGTGCCACTATCTTTAAACAATAAATATCTGCTAGTATTAATTAATATGCCAAAGAAAAAAACTGCTCCAAAAAAAGCTGCTTCCAAAAAGAAAGTAGTTGCCAAAAAAGTTAGTGTTAAAAAAGTTAGCACTAAAAAAGACAAAAATTTCCTTTTAATTGTATTAATCGGATTTGTCGTTATCGTCGCTTTCTTGCTTGGGCTTATTTAATCAGATCAAATCGATCAATTCGTTCAAACTTTTTATTGTATTTACTCCTTCCATTTTTTGGTCGTCAATTCTATTGATCCAAAACAATTGGAATCTGCCAGTATTTTTTAGTTCCTTTATTACTTCTCTTTTATCTTCAATAATAATTGCGTTATTTGGTAACTCACTAACAAAATCAGGATCCAATTTATTTCTATTTATATAAATCAAATCTTGATCAAAAAAATTTTCAATTCCTGACGATCTGATTTTAATTCTTTGCAAACTATCAAATCCCTGAGAATATATTCCCAATCGAAAATTATTTTTTAATTTATTTAAAACACCAACAGTTTCAGGGAATAATGCTTCAGAATAAATTTCCAGTCTGTTAGTACTAAAATCTTCCAAATTTATTTTTCTATTAAATTTAGTGCTAAAACTATTTACAAAATCATCTATCTGAAAGTCGCCAGATTTAACTAAATTATTAAAATATTTTTCTTCAAAATCAAAAATCTCTTTTTCTGATACTTCGCAAATTCTCGCCAAATTACTCCTCAATTTTTTCTTATATTCAGTTTTACTGAATAAAGTGTCATCCCAATCAAACAAAATTATTCTTTCATCCATCAGCCCCATTCTACACTATTTAAGCTAAAATAAGCTAGATGCCGAATTTCCAAGACGAATATCAAAAACTCAATCCAGAACAAAAAACAGCCGTTGATGCCATCGAAGGGCCAGTCATGGTTATTGCCGGTGCCGGCACTGGTAAAACTCAAACAATTACTCTAAGAATTGCCAATATTTTGGCAAAAACTGACACTAAACCAAGTTCAATTTTATGTTTAACTTACACCGATGTTGCCGCCAACAACATGCGTGATCGTTTACTCAAAATGATCGGTCCTGATGCTTACAAAGTTAAAATTTGTACTTTTCATGCTTTTTGTAATGACATTATCAGCGCCAATTCAGAGTATTTTCCCTTTGCCTCATCACAACTCAAAGCCATTGATGATTTAGAAACTATTGAAATTATCAAAGATATTATTGATCATCTCAGCAATAATTCTCCTCTTATTTCTTGGGGTGATCGCTATTCTTATCAAAAAAATATTCTTGACTCTATTCATCTGATTAAAAGAGAAAATATTTCATCTGCAACTCTTTTGAAATTAATCGCCGACGAAGAATTCTTTTTTAATTGTGCCCAAAATTTGATTGTTGAGTTAAGTAATATTCGAGCTACCAAAAATAATTATTCAAAAATCAATCAATTATTAGATAAACTAGAAAATTTACCCGGCATTTCTTTAAATCTTAAAAGTTATCTTCAAGTCATTAGAAGTGGTAACGACAATTTAAGTCAGGTCAAAAGTGAAATCAGAAAATTTTATCAAGACTTTGAAAAAAATATTCCTAAGCAAAAAGAATTAGTCAAAATTTTTGATTTGTATCAAAATAAACTTCAAGAAAAATCACTTTATGATTATGAGGATATGATTTTGTTTGTTATCGACGCTTTCAACAAAAATCCCGATCTGTTACTTTCTTTCCAAGAAAAATATCAGTATATTCTCGTCGACGAATATCAAGACACAAATTCTAGTCAAAACAAAATTATTGATCTGTTGGGAAATTACTATGATAAACCCAATATTTTTGTTGTTGGTGATGATGATCAATCAATCTTTAGATTCCAAGGAGCTTCCATTGAAAATATTTATAGTTTTTATCAAAAATATAATCCTCAAAAAATTATTCTAAAAAACAATTATCGAAGTCATAAATTAATTTTGGATTCTTCGGAAAGTGTTATTAATCACAACAAAAATCGTATTGCCAATCTAATTACTGATATTGATAAAAGTTTAATTGCCAATAAAAATTATGATCCCGACCCCATTAATTTAACTGTTCTAAATTCCAATATTGAAGAAGATTATTATTTGGCTCAAAAAATTTCTAATTTGATCAAATCAGGTGAAAACCCCAAAGATATTGCCATTTTGCTTCGCAAAAATCGTGATGCTGATGAGCTTACCAAAATGTTAACCGCTTTTGATATTAAATTTTTTCTACCGTCTGATGCCAATATTCTTAAAAATTGTCTAATTATCCAAATAATTAAATTATTGGAATTTATTCAAAACCCCAAATCCAGTGTCTTTGCTTACCATGTTTTAGCTGCTCCTTTTATCAAATTAAATTCTCTTGATCTACTTAAAATTTTAAAATCAAAAACTAAATTATCAAAATTAGTTTTTGATCAAGAAGCCATCAGCATTTTAGAGGTATCTCAAAAATCCAAAATTAAAATTTCTAAATTTGGTAAAAAAATTGCTCAAACTAGAGTTGATTTGGAGAACTATTCACCCGAAAAAGTTTTTAACAAAATTTTAAAGAGATTTAAAATTTTAAAATATGTTTTATCTAAAAATGATATTGAATCTCTCAATCAAATTCATGTTTTTTATCAGTTTTTGAAAGACACTGTTACTCAAAAAGATTTATCTTTCAAAGATTTTCTAAATCGTATTAATCTTTATATCGATAATAAAATTTCGCTATTCTCTCCCTCAATTTCTTACGACTCCTCCGATTCCATAAAAATATTAACTGTCCATGGTGCCAAAGGTTTGGAGTTTGACCATGTTTTTATCTATCGACTGCTTGAAGATTCTTGGGAAAAACAGCGCGACTTCAACAAGATCAAATTACCTTTTGGTCTTTTATCCAGTGAAATCACCAAAAATATTGAAGATGATTATGAAGAAGATCGTCGTTTATTTTATGTAGCTCTTACTCGTGCCAAAAAACAAATTTATTTATCTTATTCTCAATACAAAGAAAGTGGTAAAAATCAAAATGCTTCTGTTTTTATTTCTGAAATAGATAATCAGTTAATTGAAAATAAAAAATTTAACGACAAAGAAAATGCTCTCAAAACTTATTATCAATATACCAATATTTCTCATCAACTAAAACCAAATTTATCCGAATATTTAAAAGATTATTTAACTCAAAAATATAAATTCAATGTTTCTCATTTAAATTCTTATCTTCGTTGCCCTCTTTGTTTTTATTACAAAACTATTTTGAGAATTCCTCAAAACAAAGAAAAATTCAGTAGTTTTGGTACTGCTATTCATGCCGCTGTTTCCAATATGTATCTTCAAAAGTCAAAAAAAGACATTATCAATATTTTTGAACAAACGTTAAAAGGGGAGAGGCTTCCAAAAAAAGATTTTCTTTGGTGTTTAGATAACGGTCAAAAAATATTAACCGAATATTTTGATCATTATCAAGACTCTATTAAAGACGGTAATGAATGTGAACATAATTTTGTCAATGAAAATATTTTTTATAAAAATATTCCTTTAACTGGCAAAATCGATTTAATTGAAAAAACTGACAATGGCAAAGTTAATGTTATCGATTTTAAAACAGGGAATGTCGATTACAAAACAAAAGACCTTTCTCCTGGGGGCGATTATCATCGACAAATTGTTTTCTATAAACTTTTACTCGATATTAAAAATGATTCCCGATATCAATTTAACCAAGGAATTATTGATTTTGTTGAAAAAAGTAAATCCAAAAAAACTTTTGTTAGAAAAGAAATTAATGTTACTCCCGAGGATATTAATAATCTTCAATCTCAAATTGAAAACATTTATCAAAAAATACTTAATTTAGAATTTTTTGAAATTGGTAAAGACTGCAAAGACAAAGACCATCTTCATTATCTATTAAAATAAACTATGAAACTAAAAATCAAACGCTTTGACAAATCACTTCCTCTCCCAGTTCACAAAACTTCTGGCGCTGTCGCCGTCGATCTTTATTCACGTACTGATGTAATTATCGAGCCTCATCAGTTTTTTTATGTCCCTATGAATGTGGCTATCGAAATCCCCGATGGTTTTTTTGTTATGATGGTGCCTCGTAGTTCTACCCATAAACTTGGCTTAATGTCCGCCAATGGTGCTGGTATTTTTGATCGAGATTATTGTGGCGACAATGATGAATATCATTTCATTACTTACAATTTTACCGATAAACAGGTAAAAGTAGAAAAGGGGACTCGTCTTTGCCAACTGTTATTAATCAAGTGTGAAAATTTTGATTTTGAAGAAGTTGACGAAATGAACAATGTTGATCGTGGTGGTATTGGCAGTACTGGGACTAAGTAGTTTGTCGATATTTTATTTGGATTATCTCATCACGAAATCTAGTCATATCTGGCTCCAATTGATCAAATATTTCTTTTTGGGGAGTTTTTTTATCTGCCTTAGTATAAGCCCAAGTAATCAAATTGGCCGCCCTATCGATAATATTTGTTAGTGGTTTTATTTTTGGGCTTTCTTCTATAATCTTTTTTTTCTCACTTTCAAGATAATTAGAAATTGAGTTTTTGTCTGGTTTTTTTCTACTTATATTCCATGCAATAGAAGTCGTTAGATAAGACACCTCCCATGAATTATCAAGTCTTAGTTTATTGTCCAAATTTTCACTAATCATTAGAGAGTAAGCTAATTTGCTAAGTTTTTTTGCCTCACTCTCAATAAAATACGAATTTATCTTTTCGGCCAACGACCATCTTTCCTTCATTAATCAATTTTATCAAAAATCATTTGTTTTTAAATATATATGGTATATTAGGTCAATAGTCTTTGTCTAAGTACATTCTAAAATCTGAATAAAAAAGAAAAGGGGTGCTTGTCATGTCCTTTAGACCCGATTCCACTACTGCTTCCAAAAACTCATCAACCCCCAATTCTACAACCGATCCCAACCCCAATCCTCCTATCGAAGAACAATATTTGCCTTCAGACATTGAGTGGTATCAGAGAATAGAATCTTCTCTCAGATTCCACCTCAATAATTTTTCTCCCGCCCCTTATTTCCCTGTTCCTTACGACCCTCATTCAGATTTTTGATCCTATGCCGTAGGCATTCATTGCACAGCAATGTGTTTTGATCCCTACGGCCCTTTTTTAAAAAAATTATTCCGTAAATAGATTAAATCTTTTGTTTGAAATTGAATCAGTTCCAATTTTTCTTTCCATAAACAATTTCAATACAGTCAAATTTGGATAAACATGATTTTCTAGATTTTCTTTGAATCGAGCATCTTTGCATGTATTTATATAATTAAGAAAATCCACTCCCATCCGAATTTCCAGCTCCAAAGCTCGGCTAATATTCGATGCCCATTCTTCCATCACATAATCAAACATATTTTCTTTATTTTTCATTTTAACCTTATCCAAAGGCAGTAATTTTATTTTATTTTTCAAACTCGGTTTGCATTTTTGATTCTGACTAACAAAACAAATGTCATCCCAAATATTTATTAATTTATTACTCTTTATTATTAAAGGTGTTTCCCTATCTTTTGTCTCTTCAATTAAAAAATCATACAGTTGTAGGATCAAATAATCGACCGCCTTTTCAGTAAATTCTCCCAAAAGTCTCAAATACAAATTCTGGGGATTTTTAAAAATATCTTGAATCTGAATATTTGGGTCTACCACACATTCCAGTTTCAATTTATTGTATTCTTCAGTAATTTTTTCAAATCCATCCGGAAAATTTTTATGGAATTCTTTCCCAGCTATTTTTGAGACATAGGCAATATTTTTGGGAATTATCAAATCGTTTATTGACAATTCGTTGTCCAGATAAAAATCAATTACATCATTCAAACAATAAATATAACTTTTCTTACTTTGATAAAGCAGTCTGCTAATTAAATTTAATTCTTGTCTATATTGATAAAGTGGATGATTCGGATTATTGTTACAAACAAAATTAACTATAGGTTTGTAATATATCAAAGATAAATGATCCAAAAAATGTCTGGTACTTTCAAACTCTGTTGTTGGAATAACAATTGGATTTTCTTTTCTACTTAAAAGAAAATTTACGATTGATAAGGACGATACTTCAATCGCCACTCGATAATCATGAAGATTTCGAATGTATGCATCCACCACTTTTGTGGAGGAAATACCGTCAAAACTATTATTTATTCTTACCATTCTAACCCAAATTATATACCTAGTGTAAAATGATCTTATGACTTTTGTTTACATTCTTTTGGTTTTAATCCTTTCAGCCTTGGTTTTTATAATTCTCAAATCCAAAAAAAATAGTTCTGACGAATTATCCAAAGAAATTTCAGCCTCTCTGAATCAAATTTTTCCTGAAGTACTAAAAAATGCCAACCAACAATTGATTACTCTTGCCGACCAAAAAATCGGTACTGATTTGTCCAACAAAAAACAGGCTATCGAAGAATTGGTCAATCGAGCTCTCCTCGAAATTGAAAAAAATAATAAAAAAATAGAGGAAGTTGAAATCAAAAGAACCGGTTCTTTTTCCATTCTTGCCGAAAAGCTTGAGGAACAAAAAACTCTTACTAATCAGCTTAAAGTTACTACCGAAGGCCTCAAAAATGTGTTAAGCAACAATCAACTTCGTGGAGCTTTTGGAGAACAAGTTGCCGAAGATTTACTCAAAATGTCTGGCTTTGTTAGTGGTGTCAATTATGACAAACAAGTGTCTGGCGACTCTTCTCGTCCCGATTTTACTGTTTATATGCCCGACGGTATGAGGGTTAATGTTGATTCCAAATTTCCTTATCAAAACTTAGTCAAGATGAGTGAAACTGATGGTAAAGAAGAAAAATTAAAATATAAAAAATTATTTGAACAGGATATCAAAACCAAAATTAAAGAGGTAACTGGACGAGAATATATAAACCCAGAAGAAAATACCGTCGACTTTGTCATATTATTTATTCCCAATGAAATGATTTTTAGTTTTATCTACGACCGTTTCCCTGATGTCTGGCAGGATGCCATGTCCAAAAAAGTTATTTTGGCCGGACCTTTTTCGTTTACCGCCATTTTAAGAATGGTTCATCAAGCTTACGATAATTTTCGTTACCAAAAAAACGTTGCCACTATTATTGGCTACATCAAGAAATTTTCCGAAGAGTTTGAGAATTACAACAAAAGTTTCAAAGATCTTGGATCGCGTATCGAAGTTCTTCAAAAACAATATGTTGCTGTCGACACCACTCGAACCAATCAATTAATCAAGATTGTCAACAAAATAAAAACTGAAGAAACCGAAAAAATCCACCAAATCCATGAATAAAAAGTTTGTTGTTTTTTCTACCATTTTTTGGGTAAATTTGATTATCTTTGTTAGTTTCACCGCTCCCAACACTCTCTGGTCCAAAATAGTTTTTTTTCTCATTATATTTTCCGCTCTCATTTCTACTACTTACATTTTTTCTAAAAATCACTGTTTCAATTTATCTTGTTCTATTTATTTAATTGGTCTTCTTTTGCTTCGTTTTTTTCATCAGCTTTCTCTCATGAATTTCATTATTCTCACCTGTCTTTCGATTTGTCTTTTTTTTATTTTCTATAAAAAAGATATATAATCCGATCACATAATCAAAAATTGATTATTTGTTCTTTTATAACTTGCAGAAAAATTTAGTAAAGAAAGAGGGGATTCAATTGTCCAGAAAGACAGGCTATGTTTTCCTTATCGTCCTTTTGTTAATGATTTGGGTTGTAGTTTCAGCCAAGCAGCCCATCATTATCCCCGACACGACCATCGTTGAAATTTCCGACAACGGCCGCGGAAACAAATTCCCCAATAGGAAAGGAGGTGTCAAAGGTGGGTAAAATTCTTAGATCGGAAGACGAACTCAGAAGATGTAAAATCAACGTTTTGGAAACAATCTTCGGAGATCCTCTTTTGCATACCAAACTCAACAATAACACCATCACCGACAAGATGATCATCTTCGTTGAAACAGGCGCGAGCGCCTCTACTGCATTGCGCATCCTACAACAGCCGGAATCGCCCGAAACTCTCAAAAAACTCCTCACTGCCGCCACTGAATTCAAAAAAATTTCTCCCTACAAACCCAAGTAATTCTGCAAGTCGATGCTGTTGGGTCAACCCCCAAAATCCAACAGCATCATTTTTCCCTCTTGACACCTCTTAGCAGTCGTCCTATTATATTGCTAATATGTCAGAATTAACTCAACGTCAAATCAAAATTCTTAAATGTATTACTGAGGAATTCATTGAAACCGCTGCTCCTGTTGGTTCTGAAACCCTCGAAAAAAAATATTCTTTAGGAATCTCGTCTGCCACTATTAGAAATGAAATGTCAGCTTTGACTCAACTCGGATTTCTCAAAAAAGGTCATCTATCAGCTGGACGTAGTCCCACTTCTATGGGTCTAAAATATTACGTTAGAAATCTCATGACCCCCAAAAATTTATCTGTCAGTGAAGAAATTGGTGCCAAAGAAAAAATTTGGAATTATCGCAACGAATTCGATCGTCTTTTACACGAAACTACCAAAGAATTAGCCAACAAAACTCGATCCATGGCTATTGCTACCACTGATCAAGGCGCTATTTATAGTTATGGTGCCTCAAATCTTTTGGAAGAACCAGAGTTTTACAACATTGATGTTACCAAGACAGTTTTATCTCTTTTAGATAATTCCAATTTCTGGTTTGAAATGGTCAAAAAAGCTCACACTGACGATGAAAAAATAATTCATCTTCTAATTGGTGAAGATCTTGGGCTAGAACACCTCGAACCTTGTGGTTTTATTTATCAAAATTACGAAGCCGGTCCACATCGTGGGATTATCGGCATTGTTGGTCCTGCTCGTTTCCGTTACACCGCGGTTATTCCAGTTGTCGACTATTTTGCTGAACTTATTTCTACTATTACTCGTTAATACCTAATCTATGGCTAAAACAAAAACTTTAAAACAAGATGATCAAGTCGAAAAATTAATGGCCTTGGAGCAAAAAACTATTGAGTTAGAAGATCGTCTCAAGCGATCACTAGCTGATTACGCCAATCTCGAAAAAAGAATTGAATCACAACGTCAACTCTTTGTTACTTTAGCTACCACTGCCATCATTACTAAAATGATTGAAATTTTAGATGATCTTTACTTAACTTATAAACATCTTCAGGATCCTGGTTTAAAAATCGCTATTGATAAATTCAATTCTGTTTTAAAGGCAGAGGGTTTAGAAGAAATTAATCCAGTTAATTTAGAATTTGATCCTCAATCTATGGAATGTATCGAGGCAGTCGACGGCCAAGAGAATTTCGTAGTTGAAGTCAAAAAGCTAGGTTATAAATTAAACGACCACGTTATCCGACCTGCTCAAGTTACAGTCGGAAAATCTGGTCAAATTACTAATTAATTATTATTAAAAAAAACTATGTCAAACAAAATCATCGGAATCGATCTTGGTACTACTAACTCCTGCGTCGCAGTTATGGAGGGAGGTAGCCCAAAAGTTATTGTCAGTGCAGAAGGTCGCAATACTATTCCTTCTGTTGTTGAACCAGTCAAAAAGTTAGTTGGTGATCTTGCCAAACGTCAAATGGTTCTCAATTCTCAAAATACCGTTTATAGTGTCAAGCGTCTTATGGGTCGTCGTATCGATGATCCCGAAGTCAAGAAATCTCAAAGTATTGCCCCGTATAAAATAGTTGCTGGCAAAGACAAAATGGCTGCTGTCGAGATTAATGGCAAAGTTTATACTCCTCAAGAGATCTCAGCTATGATTCTTCAAAAAGCCAAAGCCGATGCTGAAAAATATTTGGGTGAAAAAGTAACCGATGCTGTTATTACTGTTCCAGCTTATTTCGACGATTCCCAACGTCAAGCTACCAAACAAGCCGGTGAAATTGCTGGTCTTAATGTTCAAAGAATCGTTAATGAACCAACTGCTGCTGCTTTAGCCTATGGTATGGACAAAAAGAAAAATGAAACCATTGCTGTTTATGATTTAGGAGGAGGTACTTTTGATATCTCCATTCTCGAAATTGGTGAAGGAATTTTTGAAGTAAAAGCTACCAATGGAGATACTTTCCTTGGCGGTGATGACTTCGATCAAAAAATTATTACTTGGATCATTGACGATTTTGAAAAACAAAATGGCGTCAATTTAGGCAAAGATCCTCAAGCTTTACAACGTGTTCGTGAAGCTGCCGAAAAAGCCAAAATTGAATTATCATCTGCTGCCGAAACCGAAATTAATTTGCCGTTTATCACCCAAAAAGATGGTCAGCCGCTTCATTTAACCAAAAAATTAACTCGATCTGAGTTAGAAAAATTAGTTGATGATTTAATTCAAAAAACTATCGGTCCAGTTGAGAAAGCTCTAAAAGATGCCGGTATTACCAAAGCTGACGTTGAAAATGTCATTATGGTTGGAGGCATGACTCGTATGCCCAAGGTCCAAGAAGTTGTCAAAAATTTCTTTGGTAAAGATCTAAATAACACCGTAAATCCGGACGAAGTTGTGGCTATTGGTGCTGCTGTCCAAGGTGCTGTTCTAACCGGTGAAGTCAAAGATATTGTTCTTCTTGACGTTACCCCATTAACTTTCGGTATTGAAACTGCCGGTGGTGTTCGTACTCCTCTTATAGAAAGAAATACCACCGTACCTACCAAGAAATCTCAAGTATTCACTACTTATTCCGACAACCAGCCTCAAGTAGAAATCAATGTCTTACAAGGTGAACGACCTATGGCTATCGACAACAAATCTTTAGGTCGATTTATTCTTGATGGGATTCCACCAGCACCCCGAGGTATGCCTCAAATCGAAGTTACCTTCGATATTGATTCCAACGGAATTCTCTCAGTTTCTGCCAAAGACAAAGGTACTGGCAAAGAACAACGTATCACTATTCAAAATGCTACCAATTTGAAAGAAGAAGAAATTGAGCAAATGAAAAAAGATGCTGAGGCTCACGCTCGAGAAGACGAAGAAAAACGAGGTCTCGCTGAAGCCAAAAACAAGCTCGATGGGACTATCTTCTCTGGTGAAAAAACTTTGAAAGATTTTGCTGACAAGGTCAAATCGGAAGATAAACAAAAAATTGAAGAAAAAATCAAAGAAGCCCGAGAAGTTTTAGCCAAAACTGACGCTAAAACTGATGATCTCAACAAAGCTTCTGAGGAATTAGGTCAAATTCTTCAAACTGTCGGTGCCGCTATTTATCAACAGCAACAACCAGGGCCCGAAAGCCAACAAGGCCAACCTCAGCCAAATACTGAAGGGCCAAAAGTTGATGAACCCAAAAAAGAAGCTGAAGAAGGCGAAGTTGTACAATAAGCAACCATGAAAAAAGATTTTTATGAAGTTTTGGGAGTGGCCAAAGGTGCCTCTAAAGATGATATTAAAGCTGCTTATCGCAAAGCAGCTTTAAAATATCATCCTGATCGCAACAAAGCTCCTGACGCCGAAGATCGTTTTAAAGAAATTAATGAAGCCTACGAAGTTTTAAGTAACGATCAAAAAAAATCAGCCTACGATCAATTTGGTCATGCCGCCTTTGATCCTAGTTCCGGTCCTGCTGGTGGTCATACTTATACTCAACAAAATGGTCCTTTTAATTTTACTTACACCCAAGGTGGTGGCAATCCCTTTGGTGGTGCTGATTTTGATTTTGGAGGTTTTTCCAATCCTTTCGATATTTTTGAACAATTTTTTGGCGGTGGTGGTAATTTTCGTCAACAAAGCCGCAAACAATTGGCCACTTACAAAATTTCCATTTCTTTTTTAGAAGCTGCACATGGAGTTGAAAAAGAAGTAGTTATTGATGGTAAAAAGAAAAAAGTTAAAATTCCCGCTGGAGTCGACGATGGTCAGCGAATTCGTTTTACTGATTTTATTCTCTATATTGATGTTCAGCCTGACAAAATCTTCAAGCGTGAAGGAAACGATGTTTTTGTCACTATCACCCTAAGTTTCACTCAAGCTACTTTGGGAACTACTATTGATGTTCCTACTCTTGATCAACCACTCACTGTTCGAGTCAAGCCAGCCACTCAACCAAATACTCTAGTTCGTCTTCGAGGCAAAGGGATTAAAGATATCAATGGTTATGGTTTTGGTGATCTTTATATCCGACTATTAGTCGAAGTTCCATCTCGTCTTACTGCTCGTCAAAAAGAACTGTTAAAAGAGCTTGATTTGTAGTATAATATCTCCTAGTTTACAAAGAAATGTTGAAATGGGGTTGGGAAACCCCATTTTTTATTTCAAAAAATAAAAATATGGATTTAAAAAGACTACCAAAAACAGAATTTGCTGCCGCAGTTGCTCAAATTGCCGGCGAAAGAAACATTGACGTTCAATCAATTTTGGACTCAATTGAGTTTGGTTTAATTTCTGCCTACAAACGCGATCAAAAAGAACGCGGCATAGAAATTCCTGAAGAGGATCAATTTACTGCCGAACTTTCGCCAGAAAATGGTTCTTTCAAGGTGTTCAAAATTGACGGTGATAAACAAACCGATGTTACTCCGCCAGGTTTTGGTCGTATTGCTGCTCAAACTGCCAAACAAGTTATCGATCAAAAAATTCATGAAGCTGAAAAAGAGACAGTTGTTGTTGAATTCAAAAAGAAAATTGGTACATTAGTTCCAGGCATTGTTCTTCGTTCTGATCCTTACAAAATGGTAGTTGGAGTGGGTAAAACCGAAGGTATTTGTCCCAAAGATGAACAAATCAAAGACGAACAAATTCAGTTAGGCACTCGCAAATGGTTTTTATTAAAAGATATTATTCAAGATGATCTTGGCAGAAATGAAATTATTCTTTCTCGTCGCGATCCTGAATTTATCAAACAACTTTTTGCCAGAGAAGTTCCTGAAGTCAATAATCATAGTGTAGTTATCGAAAGAATTGCCCGAACCGCCGGCGAACGAACCAAGATAGCTGTTTCTTCAAATCAGGCTGGCGTCGATCCTGTTGGCTCATGCATCGGTCAAAAAGGTTCTCGTATTCAAGCGGTTTTAAATGAACTTCCAAAAGAAGAAAAAGTTGATGTTATCGCTTTTTCCAAAAATATTAATCAATTCATTATTCAGGCTCTTTCTCCAGCCCAAGACGTTCAAGTAATCTCAATTGATCGTAATTTGGCTACCGTTTCTGTTCCTGAAAATCAATTAGCTTTAGCTATTGGTGGTGGTGGAGAAAATGTTCGTTTAGCTGGCCAACTCGTTGGGTTGGAAATAAAAATTACCCAAAGTCAGGAATAATTCATACTTCCTTGCTTTTAACAATATGACTCAAGATAAACTAACTAGATTTCGGCCACCTATTGTGGCAGTTATGGGTCATATTGATCACGGTAAAACCAGCCTTTTAGACCGAATTCGTTCCACTAACATTGTTAAGCGTGAAGCTGGCGGAATTACTCAACACATTGGTGCCTATCAAGTCAATGGAATTACCTTCATCGACACTCCTGGCCATGCTGCTTTTTGCGATATGCGCTCCCGTGGTGCCCAAATTACCGACATTGTCGTGCTAGTTGTGGCTGCTACCGAAGGTATTATGCCCCAAACCAAAGAATGTCTTGAACATATCAAAAAAGCCAATTTACCTTTCATCGTTGCCATGAACAAAATGGATCTAGACAATGCCGCTCCTGACAAAGTCAAAGGTCAATTAGTCGAACTTGGATTTACTCCCGAAGAATATGGTGGCCAAACCTCAGTTATTCCTGTCTCTGCCAAAACTGGTCTAGGAATAGATAAACTTTTAGAAACAATTTTAGTTAATGCTGAAGTTATGGAACTCAAATCTGAACCTGATGTTCCTCTTCAAGCCTTTATTATTGAATCCCGCCTTGACAAATCCCGTGGTCCAGTCGCTTCACTAATTGTCCAAAAAGGAACTCTCAATGTTGGAGATATCGTCTATGCTGATGACATTTGGTGTAAAGTCAAAGCTCTTGTTGATCACAATGGCCAGAATATTAAATCAGCCGGCCCTAGTACTCCAGTTGAAGTTTTGGGTTTTGCTAATGTTCCTACTGTTGGCAGTATTGTTACTCCCGATAAGCACGCCGCTATTATTCCCGAATCTAAGGTAAAATACGAATATGACGAGGCCAATCCCAAACTCAAAATAATCCTTAAAGCCGATGTTCAAGGAACTCTTGAGGCTCTCAAACACAGTTTCTCTGACGATGTTTTTATACTTTCCAGTGGTATTGGGGCAGTTACCGATACCGATATTTTTATGGCCGAAGCCGGGCACGCTCAAATTTTTGCCTTTAGTGTCAACACTCCCAAACAAATTTTAAAATTAGCCGAATCTAGCGGTGTCAAAGTCTTCGAGTCCAAAATAATTTACGAAATTATCGAAAATATTCAAACCCAAGTCTTAAAAATGCTTGAACCAACCATTGATGAAACCATTCTTGGTGAAGGTTTAATCAAAGCTGAATTCAAAATTGATAAAGTTCGTATTGCTGGGGTTCAGTGTACCAAAGGAGAAATCAGCAAAGGGGATTTAATCCATCTCAAACGTGATGGTAAAATCATCAAAGATACCAAGGTTGAAGGTATCCGTCAGGGGAAAAACATTGTTGAAAAGCTTAAATCAGGTACAGATTGTGGTATGACTTTCAAACCCTACATTGACTTTAAGTTAAATGATGTTATAATAGCCTATAATAAATAGTAATTAATAAAGCAGGTATTATGAAAAACTATAACGTCTCTGATATCAAAAACTTACTTTCTACTGCCAAAACCGCCTTGATTGCTGTTCCTCAATTAACCATCGACAGTGTTGCTGCCGGTCTTGCTTTGGCTTTAACTCTTAAAAAAGCTAATATTGATACTAAAGTTTTTTGTCCTACCAAACCTGATGTTAATTATTCCAAATTAAGTGGTCTTGATTTAATTATCAATGCCTACAATCAAAACGATTTAGTCATTACTCTTGACTATCCTCTTACTCAAATCGAAAAAGTTAACTATAATCAAGATAATGGGAAACTAAATCTTATTGTCCAAACTAAAGAAGGTTCTCCAAAGGTTGCTGAAAACCAAATTTCTATCGTCAGCCAGTCTACTGCCGCTGATATTAACTTTATTTTAGGTGAAGAAACTACCTTAGGTGCTGCTGCCAATATGGTTAATAGCGGTAATTGGATTCAAATTTCTCCAAACAACAATATCAAACCTTGGGCTAAAGCTGCTATTGTCGATCAAGATGCTCCTTTTTCCGAAATGTTTACATTCCTTTTACCTATGTTAGGGTTAAATCTTGATATCGATTCTGCTAAAAATTTACTTATTGGCTTAAGAGTTGCCACCCAATCTTTCTCAGTCAATGTTTCTCCAGAAACTTTCGAAGCTGGCGCTGCCTGTCTTAAGGCCACCCAACCTCCAGAAGTTATTCCACAATCAAATCCTCAAGTAAATCCTTCCATTTCCAACACCTCCATCCCTACGGCCTAAAATTAAATAAACTTTTATAAAGCCCCGATTTTCGGGGCTTTTTTGATATTTTTTATTTTTATGTTAAACTCGGGCGGAACATTTACAAAATAACAGGTGTGAAAGGAGGTTTTTTACATGCCAATCGTTAAGATGACGAAAGAGAGAGCTGCGACGGTTATGCTAATCGTTAGTTTGTCAGAAAAGCTCATGAAATCAGATTCGAACATCATAAAAATGGCTATGGACAAACATATTTCAACCATTATTGCCAATATTATTGGTAATAGTGATATTGATGATGAAACAACCGATAGCCTTTTGTGGTTTTTAGAGTCAATTGAAAAAGTTTTAAACGGAAACCAACAAAATCCCCAAGAATAACTCCAAAATAGTGCTGAGGCATCCAATATAGCATTGCTTGCTTCAGCACTCACCCAAACTTTTCTCCCTCTATTCCTCACACCTGTTATTTTCCCTAATCTTCGTGTTATAATCATTCCTGACTATAAACGGTTTTTTGGTAGCCATTCCAAAATATTATATTTTTACCGATTTTAGCCCCATTAATTCTATGGCATTAACCAAAGAAGAAAAAAACGAAATTATTGCTAAGCACGCTCAAGCAAAAGGTGATACTGGTTCTCCAGAAATCCAAATTGCTATTTTAACCAAAGAAGTCGAAAAGCTCCAAGGTCATTTAACCGAAAATAAACACGATTCTCCAGCTAAGCGCGGAATTTTAACTAAAATTTCTAAACGACGTCGTTTGCTTCGCTATTTGTCAATTCACAATCCAGAAAGATATACTGCTATCACCAAATCACTCGGTTTGAAGAAATAAGTAGTCTATTTCAAGAGTTCAATTATTATTATAAATAAAGCGAAACAAAAAACTCTGGCGTTTATGCCATGAGTTTTTTATACTAAATTAATTAATTATGAAAAATTACACACAAGATATCGTAGTGGGTGATAAACATATCAGCCTTTCCACTGGTAAACTCGCCCCTCAAACCAATGCTTCAGTTGTTGCTCAATACGGCAATACTGTAGTTTTAGCCACTGTTCTAATGGGAAGATTAGACGAAACCAAAGATTATTTTCCACTCTCTGTCGAATTTGTCGATAAACTTTATGCCGGTGGTATTGTTAAAGGTGGCAAATGGCTCAAACGCGATGGTGGTCCATCCGATACTGCCGTTCTTTTTGGCCGTATTATCGACCGATCTCTTCGCCCTTTATTTCCAGAAGGTTTTTTAAACGAAGTCCAAATCATTACTACAGTTTTAAGCAATGACAAAAAACATGACGTTGTTATTCCAGCATTTTTAGCTGCTGCTGCTGCCATGTCTATGTCTGACATTCCTTTCCGTGGTCCAGTTTCTGCTGTTCGTGTTGGTTATATCAACGATCAATTGGTTGTCAACCCAGATCTCGAAGAACTTCAAAAATCTTCTCTCGATTTGTTGGTTTGCACCGGTCCAAAAGGTGTCAATATGATTGAGGCCGATGGCAACATTGTCAAAAATGAAACAATGTTAAAAGCCATAGAATTGGCCAAAACTACTGGTGATGAAGTCAACAAGCAAATCGATGAATTTGTTGCTAAAGTTGGTAAAAAGAAAATTGATTTTGAACCAGCCGGTCCATCCGCCGACTTGATTAAAGAAGTCGAATCAAAAATTAGTTCTGATGTCAAAAAATTCTTTGATGAAGGTGTCGATGGTGCCCATATGATTGGTCAAGAAGTTATTATTGAAAAAGTAAAAGAAATTTTTGCTGACAAAATTGAATCAGAAGAAGTTTCTACTAATCATCTCGTTGCTGCTGTTGATGTTATTCTCAAAAATTATGTCAGAAAAAATACTATCAAAGGCAATCGTTATGACAAAAGAAAAATGGACGAAATCCGACCCTTAAATGTTGAAGCCGGAGTTCTTCCCATGACCCATGGTTCAGCACTTTTCGAAAGAGGTTTAACTCAAGCTATTACTGTTACTACCCTTGCTCCTTTAGCTGAAAAACAATATCTTGAAGATTCCAATGGTGAAACTACCAAAAGATATATTCATTATTATTCAGCTATGCCTTTTTCTACTGGTCAAGTCGGTCGTACTGGCCGTCCAGGTCGCAGAGAAATTGGTCATGGTGCCCTAGCCGAAAAAGCCTTAGTTCCGGTCATTCCTAATGAAGAAGAATTTCCATACACTATTGTTTTAACTTCAGAAGTTTTATCACAAAATGGTTCTTCTTCTATGGCCTCTACCTGTGGTTCCACCATGTCTCTCATGGATGCTGGTGTTCCTCTCAAAGACAAAGTTGCTGGAATCTCTATCGGTTTAATTGCCGAAACTGACGAAAAATATGCTTTGTTGACTGATATTGCTGGTATCGAAGACCACTTTGGCGATATGGATTTTAAAATTACTGGAACCAGAAATGGTATTACTGCTATTCAACTCGATATCAAAAGAGAAGGTCTCACTTTACAAATGATTACTGACACTTTTGTTGCTAGTACCAAAGCTCGTCTCCAAATTTTAGACAAAATGGAATCAGTTTTGGACTCGCCCAGAAAAGAACTTTCTCAATTTGCTCCAAAAATAAAATTAGTCCGACTTCCCGAAGACAAAATTGGCGAAGTTATCGGTAGTGGTGGTAAAACCATCAAAGCCCTCATGGAAAAATATGGCGTTCAAATTGATATTGATGATTTTGGTGCTGCTTCAATTTCTGCTCAAGATCAAAAAGCTATTGAAGATGCTGCTTACGAAATCGAATCCATGATCAAAGAAGTTCAAGTTGGTGAACAGTACGATGGTATTGTTACTCGAGTTGAAAACTATGGTGCATTTGTTGAATTCTTACCAGGTCGTGAAGCCTTATTACATGTTTCTGAAATGTCTGGTGGATTTTTATCTGACCCTTCAAGCATTATCAAAGTTGGGGATCGTCTTCCAGTAAAAATTGCTGGATTTAACGACAATCATCAAATCAAATTATCTGCTCCAGAATTCAAAGCCGCTCATCCAGGACAACCACGTCCAGAGGGAACTGACAATAGAGCTCAATTTGATCGTCGCCCACAATTCAAAAAATTTGATCCTCGATTTCAACAAAAGCGTTCTCGCTAAAATTGTTGCTGTTTTTTGACCAGACTTTTGGGTTATACTTTTATTATGGATACTAATGTTCTAACGACGGCTGAGGCAATTGATAGTCTTAAAAAGAAAATCGAATCAGTCAAATTACCCAATGATTTGGTTAAAAATCTAGATGAGCTTTTTTCTCAATTAAGCATAAATTCTCAAAACGAGGAAACTTTTTGGTCAAATTTTCAAGTCGCTTCAAAATACATTAGTTATTTAATTAATGTTCCTTGGGATACTCAAACTCAAGATATTCTAGATCTCCAATTTGCCAAAGAAAAATTAAACGAAGCTCACTATGGTCTTGAGAGTGTCAAAGAAAGATTATTGGAATATATTTCTGTTCTTGGCCTTCAAAAAAATCGTAATTCGGACCAATTAAATCGAGCTCCAATTTTACTTTTTGTTGGGTTAGTCGGAACAGGTAAAACTACTATGGCCAAATCCATTGCCGATGTTTTGGGTCGTCAGTTTATTCGTATTCCGTTCGGAGGTTTAGGAGATCCACTTTATCTTCGCGGCCAATCACGAATTTATCCCAATTCAGAGCCAGGACAAATTATCAAAGGATTAATAACTGCCAAAAGTCGCAATCCGGTTATTTTACTTGATGAAATTGATCGTGTTGCCGACAATGCTCTCAACACAATTATGGGTGTTCTAGTTGAGTTGCTTGATCCAGAACAAAACAACCGTTTTATGGATCACTATTTAGACTATCCCATTGATCTTTCTCAAGCTATTTTTTGTGCCACCTGCAACAATACTTCCCGTATTGCTACAGCTGTCATGGATCGATTAGAAGTTATTCAAATGCCATCGTATACCGACAGCGAAAAAATTGTTATTGGTCGTGATTATATTTTTCCAAAAGTTATTAAGGAGTCTGGTTTAAAACCAGAAGAGTTAAAAATTTCTCCTGAACTTTGGGATCAAATTGTTCGACCTTTGGGATTTGATGCCGGTGTTCGTACTTTACAACGCAACATAGAAGGCTTATGCCGCAAAGCTGCCAAATTAATTTTTGAGGGCAGTCAAAAACAAGTCGTCGTTGATCAATCGAACATCAAAACCTTTTTACCTCAATGGTAAATATTTATTATGTATAAAAACAAAATTCAAAACAAACAAAAAAGCACCAATTTTATTAATGCTCCAAATCAGGTCAGAGAATTCAAATCTCATACAGACTTGCTTCGCATTAGTTCACTTGGCGGCTTTGGAGATGTTACTCAAAATATGTTCGTTTACGAATATATTCCCAATGGTGATGTTTCCAAAAGTCAAATTATTATTATTGATTCTGGTGTTGGTTTTCCTGAAGAAGATGCTTTTGGTGTCGATCTTCAAATCCCAGACACTCATTATTTAGAAGACAAAAAAGACCGAATTTTAGGAATTTTTATTACTCATGGCCACGAAGATCATATCGGGGCTGTTCGTTTTATTCTTCCAATTTTAGGACAAAACATTCCCGTTTTTGCCCCAAAACTAGCTGCTGCTTTTATAGAATCTCGGCTAGCCGAAGTCAATCTTCGTGCCAACCTTACCGTTTATGAAGACAGTATTCCTATTCAAAAAGGTGTTTTTAATGTCGATCCTGTCAGAGTTACTCACTCAATTCCTGATACATTTCATTTTGCTATCACTACCCCAGTTGGTGTTTTTTATCATGGAAGCGATTTCAAATTTGATGTTTTTCCCCTCGATGGCAAAGGTGCTGATTTTGCCCACATTGCCAAAGTTGGAGAGAAAAAAGTTATGGCTCTCATGTCCGATAGTTTAGGTGCTGACAAAGAAGGTTGGTCTCCATCAGAAAGTTCAATTGCTGAAAATTTTAAATATGAAATCACTTCAGCCAAAGGCCGAGTTTTTGTAACCTCAATTTCTAGTAACATTATTCGTTGGTCTCAAGCCATTGAATATGCCAAAGGTGTTGGCCGAAAAATTGTTATTGTTGGTTTTTCAGTTGAAAAAGCCATCAATGTCGCCAAAGATTTGGGTTATATAACTCTAAATGATTCTGATGTTATTGCTCCTGAAAGAATCAAAAATTTTCCTGAAAATAAGCTAATTTTCTTAGTTGCTGGTTTTGCTGGTCAACCTGATTCTGCTCTCAGCAAAATGGTTATGGGCAAACATCGCATCAAAATAAAATCCGGTGATAAAGTTATTTTTTCTTCTCCTGATTACATTCCCGGAACCACTTCCAACATCAATACCATGATTGATGTTCTTTCCAAAATGGGAGCCGAAGTTGTTTATGGTGAAAAAGAAGAGCTTCACGTCTCTGGACATGGATATCAAAAAGAACATGCACTTCTTATTAATCTTTTAAAACCAAAATATCTTTTACCTATTGGCGGAAATTATCGACATTTAAAACATTATCAAAGTGTCGCCAAAAAATTAGGTTATTCCGAAGACCAGGTAATTTTGCCCGATTTCGATGCTTCAGTTACTTTTCATAACAATGGTGTTGTCGATACCAATTTTCATATTTCCATTAGAAAAGTTTTAATCGATGGGTTTGGTATTGGGGATGTTGGTGCAACAGTTTTACGTGATCGAAAATTGTTGGCCGAAGATGGTATGTTTTCAGTTGTTTTGTTAATCAACCAAGAATCTGGCAAACTCGAAAAAGACCCAGTTATTTTAAGTCGTGGTTTCGTTTTTGTTAAAGAAAATACTGATTTAATTAATTTTCTTAAGCAAGAAGTTGTCAAAAAGTTTAATGAATCTACCAGTGTTCCGGCCAATTTTGATTTCATTCGTACCGAAGTTCAAGCCCACATCGAACGAATTATTTTCGAAAAAACCGGCCGTCAACCAATGGTTTTACCTTTAGTCATCGAAGTCTAAAAAAGTTTAATAACTGTAATAACAGCACAAACAGCGAGAATACATTCACAAATTAATTTAATTTTTGGACTGGAGTTATCTATTTTATCCCAAAAAGTTGGGATTTTATATAAAAGTCCGAATATTTGGTTTAAATTTTTAACTCTAGTCATATATTTTGGTATTTGATAATTTTTAAAACAGGTTGTCAAATCCTCACATTTTGATTTTTTCAATCGGTTCTATTTATTGTCAAATTATTTAAAAACGGTTGTCAAATTTTTAAACAAAAAAAATCCCCGCGAAGCGCGAGGATTTTTTCCTTATGCATTAATTATATCAAAAACGGGATTAAATATAAATATTTTATAGAATCTTAAGCTATAATAAGCTATGCGATACTCACAACTTTTCGGTAAAACTACCAAATCTGTTCCTTCAGATGCTGATTCTATTAACGCCAAATTGTTAGTCCAAGGCGGTTTTGTTCAAAAAGAAATTTCTGGTGTCTACAATTATTTACCTTTAGGTTTACGTGTTTTGACTAAAATCCAAAATATTGTTCGAGAAGAAATGAACAAAATTGGTGGCCAAGAAATTTTAATGCCCGCCATGACCTCCGAAGAAAACTGGGTTACTACTGGCCGCAACACCATGGATGTTCTTTTTCATCTCAAAGGTCAAGGCGATACCAATTTGGTTTTAAATCCAACCCACGAAGAAGTCGTTACTCCTTTAGCTCAAAAATATCTTTTTTCTTATCGTGATTTGCCTATTTCTGTATATCAAATCCAAAATAAATTTAGAAACGAAGCTCGAGCCAAATCCGGTTTACTTCGCGGTCGCGAATTTAATATGAAAGATCTTTATTCTTTTCATACCGACGAAGAAGACTTAAATCGTTATTACGAAATTGTCAAAAAAGCTTATTTCAAAATATACCAACGAATTGGTTTAGGAGATATCACTGTTTTAACTTTTGCCTCTGGTGGTGCTTTTAGCCAGTTTTCCCACGAATTTCAAACTTTAAATGAAAATGGTGAGGACACTATTTATCTTTGCGAAAAATGTCATGTTGCTGTCAACAAAGAAATTATTGACACTCAAAAAACTTGTCCAGAGTGTGGCAACGAAAAACTAAAGACTGTCAAAGCCACCGAAGTTGGTAACATTTTCAAATTAAGAACCAAATTTTCCAAGGCCTTTAACTTTTTTTATTTAGACAAAGATGGTCAAAAGAAAATTATTGAAATGGGTTGTTATGGTTTTGGTCCATCTCGAGTTATGGGTACAATTGTTGAAATTTATCACGACAACAAAGGTATTATTTGGCCCGAAAGTATTGCTCCATATCAGATAAATCTTATTGGTCTTGATCTTTTTGATGAAAAAATAAAAAAACAAGCCGAAGAAATTTATCAAAAACTACTTGATAAAAATATTGAAGTTTTATTTGATGATAGGGAAGATGTTACCGCCGGCAACAAATTTGCCGATGCCGATTTGATAGGTATTCCCACTAGATTGGTTATTAGCAAAAGAAGTCTAGAAAATGGAGGAATCGAATCCAAAAAAAGAAATCAAGATAAAAGTGAAATTATTTCTGTAGATTCGATTTAAAATACTATATACTGTATTTATGGCTAAACGTGGTCGCAGAAAAAAAACAGTTTTTCCTTCATTAAGATTAAAACCTGAAACTATTCGAACTATCTTTTTTATTTTCTTTTTAGTGGCTGCTGTTATTTCTATTTTTTCTTTTCTTCAAACCGGTCCGATTCCTACTCGATTAAATCTAATTTTAACCGATTATTTCGGTTTTACCGCCATTCTTGTCCCATTCCTTTTATTTTTAGCTGCCTTTCTTTTTGCCAAAATCAAATCTCCTCTCAAAGATCTAAATGTTTTTTTGGGATTTTTTATCATGTTTATTGCCGTAATTAGTTTGTTTCAACAGGGGATTGCCGGTGTTTTTTTGTCCGATCAATTAATTTCTCTTTTTGGTCGCGTTCCTAGTACTCTAATTTTTATTTTTTCCTTCATTGTTGGATTCGTTATTTTGTTTGATACTTCTATTGCCCAGGTAATTAAGTTTTTTGTTTTCATTTTCAACGCCATCAAAAAATATACTGTTGGCAGTGCCCAAAAACTAAAAGCCAAAGCCGATAAAAAATCAATTTATCAATCAGAACAATTACCTCTCGAAAATAAGAATAATAAAGAAAAAGAAAAAGACAAAGACGATGCCAATGTGGTTCATGTCTCGCCAGTTTTGAAACCAGATTTATTATCTCCAACTTCTGCTCTCAGTTCTTCTGGACATCAAATGTGGGAATACCCTTCAATCAATATTTTTGACAACACTCCCGGCGCCAAAGCTGACAGAGGTGATATTCGTAAAAATGCCCAAACTATAGAGCAAACTCTCGATTCATTCGGAATTACTGCTCGAGTCGCCGAAGTAAACGACAGTCCTTCCGTTACTCAGTATGCTCTCGAAGTTGCCCTAGGTACCAAGTTAGCCAAAATCATGAGTTTGAGTAACGATTTAGCCATGGCTCTGGCTGCTCCTGGTGGTATGATTCGTGTCGAAGCCCCCATCCCAGGTCGGGCTCTTGTTGGTATCGAAGTTCCCAATCGTTCTCTTGAAGTCGTTCCAATTCGAAAAATGCTTGATTCTGATGCCATGAAAAATGCCAAGAATAAAATTACTGTACCATTAGGTCTCGATGTTGCTGGCAATCCCAAAGTCGCTGATATTGCCAAAATGCCCCACGTCCTTATCGCTGGTCAAACTGGTTCTGGAAAATCTGTTTGTGTCAATTCTTGGATTTCTAGTATTTTATTTAGAGCCTCGCCCGATGAAGTCCGCATGATTATGGTCGATCCCAAACGCGTTGAACTTACGCCTTACAATGGTATTCCTCATTTGCTTGTTCCTGTCATTGTTGAGCCAGAAAAAGTTATTTCTGCCTTAAAATGGGCAGTTTCAGAAATGGAACGTCGTTACAAAACTTTTACCGAAGTCGGCGCCAAAAATATTGAAGCCTACAATAATCTTTCTGGTTTTCAATCCATGCCTTATATTTTAATTTTTATCGATGAGTTAGCTGAAATAATGTTATTTTCTCCATCAGAAGTCGAAGACAATGTTTGTCGTTTGGCTCAAATGGCTCGTGCCGTCGGTATTCATTTGATTTTGGCCACCCAACGTCCATCAGTCAATGTTATCACCGGTCTTATCAAAGCCAATATTCCTACCCGTATTTCTTTTGCTGTTGCCTCGGTTACCGATTCTCGAGTTATTCTTGATTCTCCTGGTGCCGAAAAATTATTGGGTCGGGGAGATATGCTTTATATGCCTCCAGACCTAGCCAAACCTGTTCGTATCCAAGGTTGTTTTGTTTCTGACAAAGAAATCAATGCTCTTATAGACTTCCTCAAAAGTCAAAAAACTACCGAATATGACGAACAAATTTTAAGTCAGCCAGTTTCTGGTGGTCATGGCAGCGCCAAAAACTCTGCTTCCATCAGTTCCAGTGTCGAAGATCGCGATCCTATGTTTGAAGATGCTGTCAATTTAGTCCGAGAATTAGGCAAAGCTTCATCATCTCTCATGCAGCGTCGTCTCAAACTCGGTTATGCTCGTGCCGCTCGAGTTTTAGATCAACTCGAACAGGCAGGAATTGTTGGCCCAGCCAACGGTGCCAAACCTAGAGAAATTCTAATTGATCACAATACTCCTTCAGACAATTCAGAAGGTTAATCAATTATGTTTCGCGCCTCTTCTTTACTCAAAAATACTCGTCTTGATAAGGAATGGGATCTTTCCGATATTTCCAAAAAAATTAAAGTTCCAATTAAATATCTTGAAGCTATCGAAAATGAAACCGTTGCCAATTTTCCTCAAGAACCTTACTGTTCTCTAATAATCAAAGATTATGGCGATTTTTTGGGTTTAAATGGGACTGAAATATTATCTCTTTTCCGTCGTGATTTTGATCAGCGACGCAAAACCAAATCTACCAAAAATAGTTTTCTTTCTTTTACCCCCCAATTTACTTTTACAATTTCCATTATTGCCATTGTAATTATTTTTTCTTTTTATTTAATTTCTGAATATTTTAAATTTCACCAACCCCCAAAACTCAAAGTTAATTGGCCTTTGGAATCAACTATTTCTACTTCGACTATTGAGCTAAATGGCAATACTGATTCCGAAGCCACTGTTCGTATCAATGACGATTTGATTCTAGTTGATGACAATGGCAATTTTCAAAAGAAAATAAATCTCACTACTGGCGACAACAAAATCATTGTCGAATCTACCTCTCCAAACGGCAAAACTACCACCGAAGAAAAAATGATAAAATCTTCACCCTAAAAAGAAAATAGTCTATACTGATAATATGGAAATTACACAAATTGTCATCATTGTTAGTCTTATTCTTATTACTGGCATAGTGATCGCTTCTGGTATTTGGTTAATTTTAATTTTAAAAGAACTAAAAACCACTGTCATCAAAGCCAATCAAATTCTTGATGATGCCCAAAGCATTACTAGTTCTGTAGCCAAACCAATTTCTTCAATTTCTGAATTTGTTATGGGTTTCAAAAACGGTCTTGGTTTTTTCAATAAATTATTCAAGAAAAATGACGGAAGAAACGAAGAACTCTAATTCCGGTTTTATTTTTGGCCTAATATTGGGTGCGATCATTGGGGCGATTGTGGCCATCATCATTTATAAAAATAACAAAACTGAAGTTTTCGAAAATTTATCTCAAAAACTTCAAGATTTTTTCAAAGGTTTTACCAGTGAAGAATCCAAGCCAAGTCGTCCAGTTTCCACCTCACCAAAAAAAATTATTGCCACTGTTACCCCCAAACTCTCAAAACCCAAAAAACCCGCCCCTAAGATGTTTGTTAAACCCAAAAAATAGGATATAATTCTCGATATGAAAGCCAGAGAGTTGAAAGATAAATTCATCAATTTTTTCGTATCAAAACAACATATCGAAATTCCGTCCAGCAATTTAGTTCCCGAAAATGATCCCACTACTCTTTTTATTTCTGCTGGTATGCATCCGTTGGTTCCGTATCTTTTGGGGCAACCTCATCCATTAGGCAAAAGATTAACCGATGTTCAAAAATGTATTCGTACCGGTGATATCGACGAAGTTGGGGATTGTTTTCATCACACTTTTTTTGAAATGCTTGGCAATTGGAGTTTAGGTGATTATTTCAAAACTGAAATGATACCTTGGAGTTTTGAATTTTTAACTAAAGTTTTAAATTTAGATATCAATAGTCTCGAGGTTACTTGTTTTGCCGGTGATGACAATTCAGAAAAAGACAACATTAGTGCCGCTGCTTGGGAAAAATGTGGTATCCCAAAAAATAAAATAAAATTTTTGTCTGACAATTGGTGGGGTCCAGCTGGAACTACCGGTCCTTGTGGCCCAGACAGTGAAATGTTTTTTAATGGTCTAGAAATTTGGAATGATGTTTTTATGGAATTTAACAAAAATTCCGATGGCTCTTTTACCAAACTTAAACAGCAAAATGTTGATACTGGTATGGGGGTGGAACGCACTATCGCTGTCCTAAACGGTTTGTCAGACAATTATTTATCAGATATTTGGCAGCCAATTATTCAAAAAATTGAAGAAATTAGCGGCAAAAAATATTCCGATGAAAAATTTGTTAAATCTATTCGTATTATTGCTGATCATATTAAAGCTGCTGTTTTTATTATTGCCGATGGAGTAGAACCAAGCAACAAAGAAGCTGGTTATGTTCTTCGCCGTCTCATTCGTCGTTCCATTCGTCAAGGGAAATTATTAGGTATTGAAACTAATTTTATTTCTCAAGTTGCCGATTCAGTTTTAGATAATCAAGACAATTATGCTGGAATTTATCCCGAACTAAATGAAAATCGCGACAAAATAATTTCTATTTTGGACACCGAAGAAAACAAATTCCGTAAAACTTTAAATAAAGGCTTATTTGAAATTAACAAATTAATCGAACGCCAGCACAACGTTTCTGGTTCAGAGGCTTTCGATTTTTATCAAAGTTTTGGTTTCCCAATTGAGATGATCGAAGAAGAATTGTCTAAAAACAATTTAAAACTCAATCGAGATGAATTTGAAAAATCGAAACTCGAACATCAAAAGTTATCTCAAACCCTTTCTGCTGGCAAATTCAAATCTGGTTTAGCCGACAATTCAGAAATTATTACCAAATATCACACTGCTACCCATTTGCTTCATACCGCTCTGCGCCAAATTTTAGGTGATCATGTCCAACAATCTGGATCAAATATTACTTCCGAAAGATTACGTTTTGATTTTTCTCATGGAGAAAAATTGACCGACGATCAAATCAAAAAAGTTGAGAATTTAGTCAATCAACAAATCGAAAATAATTTGCCAGTCAAAAAAGAAACTATACTTTTTACTGACGCCCAAAAACAGGGAGCCATTGCTTTTTTTGGTAATAAATATCCCGAAACTGTTTCAGTTTTTACTATTGGTGATTTTTCCAAAGAAGTTTGTACTGGTCCTCATGTAGAAAACACCGGTGTTTTGGGTAAATTTGAAATCCAAAAAGAAGAGTCAGCTGGCTCTGGTCGTCGCCGCATCTATGCTGTATTAAAATGATCTATGTTAGAGATTGAAAAAACTTTTTTAGTAAAAAATATCCCAGCCAATTTGTCTTCTTTCAAATCAATTAAAATTAAACAAGGTTATATTTCCACCACTACTTCTCCTCTTCGGATTCGACAAAAAGGAAACAAATTTGAAATTACTAAAAAAATACCGCTCAAAGAAGGGGATTTCAGTCAAGTTGAAGAAATTAATATCCCTCTAACTAGATTTGAATTTAATAAACTTTGGAAATTAGCCGAAAAATATTTAGAAAAAACCCGCTATCTCATTCCTTTAAAAAATAATTTAATGGCTGAACTAGATGTTTTTAGCGGGAAATTAAAAGGGTTATCTTTCGTTGAAGTTGAATTTCCGTCAGAAAGCAAAATGAATTCGTTTAAACAGCCCGATTGGTTCGGCAAAGATGTTACTCAAGAAGATTTTTCTGCCAATGCTTTTCTTGCCGACAAGACGTTTTTCGATATCCAACAGTTTTTATAGTATCCTTATACTATGGATGGTACTAATTTCTGGTTAATTTATATTCAAGATGAGCAAGTTTCTGTATCTCTTATTTCCAACCAAAACCATCGCTACCAAATCCTCGCCACCGGCCCAAAAATTTCTTGGGATATCAATTCGGAAGAATCCATTGTTAAAGCCACCGACGAATCTCTTTCTGCCGCCTCTCTCAACGCTAATATTTCTGAAGATCAAGAACCAGAGTCTGCTGCTTTTGTTGTTCCTCCTTTTTGGGTTGGCACCGACGGTAAAATTGCTGTCCCAAAATTAAAATTAATCAAAAATATTTGTAAAGAATTAAAAATCCGTCCTTCAGGGTTTTTGGCCGAAGATGAATCGATTGTCGAAGAAGCCAATCAGTCCGATGGTTTTCCCGCCAGTTTTATTCTTCTTCACCTTTCCAAAAATGAGTTTTATTTATCATTAGTTTATTTGGGTCATATCAAAGAAAGGCTTCGTAAAAGTTTTGAAGGCGAGTTTAATGGTCAAATCTTGGAGTCAACTTTACTCGAATTCAATTCTGAATCAGCTCTTCCTCCCCAAATTATTGTTTTTGGCGATGTCGGCGAAAATATTTTGTCCAATCTCAAAAGTTTCCCATGGGTTGGCAAAAAGAATGTTGAAACATTTTTACATTTACCAGAAATTAAACTTTATTCTGAAGCCGATGTCATTAATATTTTTACCAAAGTAATTTCTTCCCAAATTGTTTCTAATGTTTCGGCTTCCACCATTAATGAAGAAACCGTTCCAACCGAAACCGAAGAAAATTCTTCCCCAGTTTCAGAAGAACTTTCTCTCGAAGAAACTGATCCAGCCTCTTTAGGTTTTTCATCAGCCGATGAAGATCTTTCCGATCAACTTCCTCCCACAGAAAACATCCCAGAACCAAATCTTGACCCATTTGTACCAGAACAACTTCCTCCTCCAGCTATCAAAAATCTTCCTAAGATAAATTTTTCTTTATCTTTTTTAAAAAAAATTAAATTACCTAAAATAAAATTTAGTAATCTTGGTTGGATCGCTCTAATTATTTTGCCCTTCTTATTATTTATTCCTTTCTTTTTTGCCAAAAGTAATATCACTCTTTTTATTACTCCATATCAATTCAACAAAACAGTTTCAGTAACTCTCAAAGTTGATGCTGGAGATTTAACTTCGTCAGTCATTCCTATTCAAAAACAGGCTTTTGAAATAAAAGCCACCGCTACTGTCCCAACCACTGGTTCCAAAACTGTTGGTGAAAAAGCCAAAGGAGAAATTATTGTTTACAACAAACTTAGTCAAGTTCAAAATATTCCCAAAGGTGCAATTTTAACCGATTCATCGGGTAAAAAATTTGAATTAACTACTTCAGTTTCTGTCGCCTCTGCCAGTTCCAATTTAGAGCAGGGAGTGATCACTTTAGGCCAAACCAAAACCGCCATTTTGGCTACCGATATTGGTTCCGAATACAATATTAATAAAGACGTTCAACTAAAATTCAAAGATTTTGCCGATACTATAGTTATTGCCAAGACTAATGCAAATTTTACTGGTGGTAGTAAAGAACAAATCAAAGCTGTTAGTGAAAAGGATAAGACCGAAGTTCAGTCTAAAATCAATCAAGAAATCGACAAAAATATTGAAACTAAAATAAACACAGAACTAAAAGATGTCGCTGGAATTATCAAAGAAACTATTCAAAGTAAAAAGAATACTCTCGATCTCAATCGTGAAGTTGGTGAACAAGCCGATGAACTAACTGGAACCATTACTGCCTCTGTTAGTGTTTTTTCTCTCACCGATGATATAAAAACCAAATTAATAAACCAATTTTTATCAAACGAACCAAATTTTTCCGACACTACCTTTGATTCTGACAAATTTTCTTTATCTTTCAAAGTTAACAAAATTGATACTGACAAGGCCAGTGGAGAACTTACAATTTCTGGCCAATCAACACCCAAAATAGATATTGCCAGCCTCCGAAAAAGTTTGGTTGGTAAGACCAATTCCAATGCTCAAAATATTATCAAAAAAACTATTCTTAGGGCGTATAATTTCCATATTAACAATAATTTTCCTTTTGGAATACTTCCGTTTAGGAAAGAAAATATTAATATTGAAATCAAATCAGAATCTTTGTGAGCTATATTTATTTTAAAAAAGAGGCCCCCCAAAAGTCTTCACTAAAACAACATCGTAAAAAGATTTTCACCCTAGTTCTTCTGTCCACTGGATTTTTATTTTTTGCTGCCGCGATTATTCCTATTGTTCGATTTCAACTTGAATATTCCACCAATCTCAAACAAATAGTCGATCCGCTATCTGCCAAATCTTACAATCGGTCAAGCAATATTTTAGGAGATATGACTACCGATTACACTCAGCTTTCAAATTGGTTTGTGTCCAATCCAGCATCTAGCCCCGATTCTAAAATTATTTCTACTAACGGCCAAACGAATTATTTTATTTCTATTCCCAAACTTAAAATCAAAGATGCCGTAGTTACTCTCGGCAGTATGGATCTTAAAAAAAGTTTAATCCAATATCCTCAAACAGCTCTCCCAGGACAGTTAGGAAATACTGTTATTTTTGGCCATTCTGTTTTACCCCAATTTTTTAGTCCCAAAAATTATTTAACTATTTTTTCCACACTTTATAAATTGAAAACCGGTGATGAAATAATTATTAATTTTGACAAATCAGAATACAAATATATTGTCGAAGAAATGTATGAGGTTCAACCAACCGATCTTTCAGTATTAGAACAACGTTTCGACAACAAAAATTTAACCCTCATTACTTGTAGTCCTCCTGGTACTTATCTTCGCCGCCTTATTATCAAAACTACTTTAGCCATAAATTAGGGTATAATTACTTATGAATTATTTAGCTATCGATTATGGTTCAAAAAGAATTGGCCTGGCTATCGCTATTGAAAAAATTATCAAACCTATCCCCGGAATCAAAAATGATGCCGATGTTTTCAAAAATATTCAATCAATAATTTCAGAATATAAAATAGAAAAAATATTTGTTGGTGTCTCTGAAGGAGAGTTTGCTCGCATCACCAAAAAGTTTGTCGAAGAGCTAAAAAATGTGCTAACATTACCTATCGAAACAGTTGAAGAAGCTGTTAGCACTATCGAAGCTGATCAAATTTATTTGATCAACAAAAAAAAGAAAAAAGACTACAAAAAAACCATCGATTCTATCGCTGCTGCCGTTGTCTTAAGACGAGTTATTGGTTTCTAAATCAGCCTTTGGCTGAACAAACTTATGATAAAAAATTTAATTGCTCCCATTCAAGCTTGGTTACTGTCTCAAAAAAAATGTGTCGGTTGTGGTACATCTTTGTCAAAAGGTGATCGCAAATTAGTTAGAAACAATATGACTGTTACTTGCCGCTGTGGTCGAATATTTATTCATGATCAACAAAAGGACACTTATCGTCGTGCTTTATTTGACGAAATTTAATTTCTCATGAAAAAAATATTCCTCGCCCTTATTTTAATTTTCATCGCTGGAATTATTGTTTTTTCTTTTTTTGTAAGATCGAATCTGTCCGCCTTTTCTTCCGATACCAAAAATAAAGTTTTTGTTATCAATACTGGTGATGGTATCGTTGAAATTAGTAAAAGTCTCGAAAAAAATAAATTAATCAAAAATAAAATCGCTTTCATGACTTATGTTTTTATCACCGGTCAAAACAAAAAAATTCAATCTGGAACTTTTCGACTTTCACCTTCACTTTCAGTTCCTGAAATTATCAAAAAACTCGAGTCTGGAGGAGTTTCCGATTTTTGGTTAAAGATTATTGAAGGTTCTCGTCTTGAAGAAATTGCTCCGCTTTTTCCTCAAGGTTTACCCGCCACCGCCAAAGAAGGTTATCTTTTTCCTGACAGTTATTTGATTCCTTTATATTTTACTTCTGAACAAACACTCGAAGTTATTAACCAAAATTTTGATCAAAAATTTGCTCAGGCTAAAAAAAATTCTACTTCCACTCTTACCGACCAAGAAAATTTAATTTTAGCCTCTCTTTTGGAAAGGGAAGGACGTTCATTAGAATCAAAAAAAATGATCGCTGGAATTCTTTTAAATCGCCTAAAAATTGGCATGGCTCTCCAAGTCGATGCTAGTGTCCAATATGCTCGTGATAGTCAAAACAAAAATATTAAAGATTATTGGCAACCAGTTTCTAAATCTGATCTTTCTCTAAATTCTCCATACAATACATACAAAAATCCTGGCCTTCCTCCAAAACCAATTTGCAATCCAGGATACAATTCTCTTTACGCTGTTTTTCATCCAACCGCATCCGACTATTTCTATTACATCACCGGCAATGACAACCTTATGCACTATGCCAAAACCCTCGAAGAACACAATTCCAACATCGCCAAATTTTTGAAATAATATTAACAGCTATCAGTATAAATTCCTCTAGTTTTTTCTTCTATTGTTGGCCCAATATTTAATACTCGCCTTATGAAACCTGGTTTAATTCCCAGTTGTTCATATTCCAATTTTGTCATATCACGGTCAGTAACAGGTTTATCACTAGCCATTTTTTCTATTATTTTATCTATTGCACTTAATCTTTCTCTTGACATAAACTTATTATATTACTTTCTATTTATCAATTCATCCAATATTTTCCATCGTCTTTTTTTCTCATTCATCGGAATTTCATCTTTATAAATTTTTGCCGACACTGTTCCTCTTCGCGGACTATATTTATTTATATAACCGATTTCAAAACCTGCCTTTTTACAAAGTTTAACTGTATTTTGAAATGCTTTTTCGTCTTCAGTCGGAAATCCAATAATTATGTCAGTACTAAATCGGACATCTTTCACTTTATTTCTTATTTTTTTTACCAAATCCAAATATTCTTTGGCAGTATAACCTCGATTCATTTTTTTAAGAATTTCATCATCACCCGATTGAAAGGGGAGATGAAGCAATCTATCAATATTTTTATATTTAGCGATTGTCTCAATCAATTCATCCGAAAAATCCCATGGATTACTACTCACAAACGAAATTTTTTCCAAATCTTTTTTGGCCACTTCTTCCAAAAGTTTTGGAAATAAACTTTTGTCATTGTTTATATCCATTCCATACGAATTTACATTCTGTCCAATCAACATCACCTCTTTAAAACCATTTTTAATTGCCTCATCAACCTCTTTTATTATTTCCTCAAATTTTCGTGATTTTTCTCTACCTTTAGCATAAGGAACAATACAGTATGAACAAAAATTGTTACACCCATTACTAATAGTAATTAAAGCCGCTGTTTTTTTATTTCTCATTGGCTCAATTTTTAAACTGATTTTTTCAATTGGCAAAAATTTTGAAACTTCAGGAAAATCTCGTTTTAGTTGTCTTAATTTTTTTCCACTTTTATCTTCGTTGGCCAACCCCGCCAAACATCCAGTTACAATTATTTTTATTTTTTTATTATTTTTTTTATTCCACTTGTCTATTTCATTTATCAAACCGTATACTCTGTTTTCCGCTGATTCGCGAATAATACAGGTATTTATTATTACCAAATCAGTCTCTTTCCAATTTTTAGTTTCTTTATCACCTTTGTTCCAATAAAACGCCTTGATTCTTTCCGAATCAGCCGTGTTTTGGATACATCCAAAAGTTTTAATGAAAAATTTCATGGCCAATTTTATCAAACTAATTTATCTAAGACTAATTTTTTTAGCCAATACTATCAAACTTCCTCCAACCGCCATCAATGTTATCGTTGGAAAAGCCACTCCAGCCGCTGGTAAAGCTGACGTGCTAGCATCTTTACCAACTGTATCCCAATCAACATTATTTGTACCTGTAGTAAGGGTAAACTTTATTGTAGAACCATCACTTGTCAAAATCACACTGTGGTCTCCATCAGTCAAAGTACCAGCTGAATAAGTCCAACTATTATCACTGCCCGCTGTTGTTGTTCCATTAGCGCCATCTATAGAAATTGTTACTGTACTACCACTCATTGCTTCACCTCTAAAAATCACACTTGATCCAGAATACCACCAATGAGAAATTTGCCGGCCACTAGTATCTACCCCACCAATTGATTTCAAATTGAAACCGCCCGCCATTACTTTTTTGTTAGCCAAGCCAAATACAGTCAAAATTAAAGCCAAAATTAAAAATATTTTTTTCATTAATTAACTCTAATACCTCAATAAAACATTTGCAATATTTTTTTATAGATGAGAATATTATTTTATGGATAATTCAAACAATCAAAATCAACCGAATGAAAATAATGACTATCAAGGTGTTTTAGATCAAGCTGCCGCCTCAGTCAAACCAGAACCAGAGCCAGAACTTGAAAAAGAAAAAAATGCCGATCCACAGGCATTCATAAAAGAAGTAAACTCTCCTCAATTGGAATCTCCCATTCATCCTTCTCTCAGTGCCAATTTAGAAGAAGAACCTGTTATAACTCCTCCAGTAATTCCAGAAGTCCCTCCAACTCCCACTATTCCTACGCCTACACCAACTCCAACTCCTGTAACCCCCTCACCTGCACCAGAAGAGTTTAAAACGCCAGAAGAAATAAAAGCTGAAGTCAACAAAATTTTAGCCGACGATACTTCTTCAGCTAACCCTGTTCCTCCGGTAAAATCTGGTCCAAATTTTTTTAAAATTTTTTTTGTTTTTTCTTTGTTAGCGTTTTTAGCTATTGGTGGCATTCTTATTTATTCTTTATTTTTTACTCCAAATTCTCAAACTGCTTCTAACAAATCAACTGTAAACCCAACCCCCACTGTTTCCAACGGTGTTTTTTGTGACTTAAATAACAAACGTTATTCTCAAGGGGAAAGCTTCCCATCAGCCGATGGTTGTAATACTTGTAGTTGCGAATCTCAAGACGTTATAACTTGCACCGAAAAAGCCTGTGCTCCAACCCCTGTATCTACAAAATCAGCCACTCTAACCCCCACCAAATCTGCCACTAGCTCAAGTATTCCTAAAGATTGGAAAACTTTTACCGATTCCACGTTAAAAATATCTTTTAAGTATCCTAACACATGGCAAGTAGCCAGCCTAGGTTTATTTAGTGAGTCGACTTATAACGGATTAAAAAACAAACAAATTGCTTCGGTTGTGGTATCGCCAAATGCACAAGATAGGGAAGGTGTACTTATGGTTTTCTCTGAAAATTTAGATTCAGTTATAAAAAACAATCCTTTTATAACTAGCCAATACAATAAAGTTATAAAAAATGAAGTTATCGAATTTAATAAAAATAAATGGACAAAATTAACGGTTCAAACTACAGGTTTAGCTAATTTAACTTTCAATTATTTGATTGAAAAAAATAGTCAGACTTATGATTTTTCCGTTGGCGAAACAATCATTGACATTGAAAAAGTTTTGAACACTTTTACATTTAACTAATTTCCCCAAACCCAATATGGAAAACAACATAACATCCGATCCAGAATCGATTAATTCAATTGAATCGGTTTTAAATCAAAATTCACAGTTTCCAACCCCCAACAAAAATATTTTTAAAATCTTATTTTTTATTTTTCTTGGGTTATTTTTGATAGTTTTATCTGTTCTTACTTATTCTTTAATTAATCTTAAAAAATCAAATATCCAATCAACTTCCCAAATTACTCCTACATCAACAAATGCTCCCACAACAATCACAAACGAAACTAGCGATTGGAAAACATATGAAAATAAAGAAATTGGCATTAGTTTTAAATATCCGCCAATATTAAATTTATCCGAAAAATTAACCAACGGCCTTTTTACTATAACTGTTGACAATCAATACGGTTTTATTGGTGGAGTTAATTCTTTTACGGGTATTACAGTTGAAAGGGGTGGTGGTTTTTATGATACGCTAGGTTTCAGTAAAATCGGTAATAACATTTATCGAATATCTCCTGCGGCAAATAATCAGTCAAACAAATTCATTTTAGATAATAAAAATATTAAAAAAACATACACTAACTCAAATGGTGTTGAAATTGTAGTTATAAAAGATATTGGTAAATTTAATCCGGGTGAGAATGAAGCATACTACAATGATTATTCGATTGAAAAACTCGGGGCCATAATCAATACCAAAAGTAAAAAATATCCAGGATTGGCATTTGCCATTAATCCTCAAATTTCCTCATCCGATTTCTTAAAAATTTTAGATTCTGTCAAAATTGAAAATTCAGCCAATAGTATAGATATTACTCAAGATTGGAAAAC
>Ga0265297_10000994_pt1 | contig 72225 bp, 68 predicted proteins | sample Munlanlwell13791_FD_192502 | JGI IMG/M metagenome (GOLD analysis project Ga0265297, IMG submission 192502) | Leachate microbial communities from a municipal landfill in Southern Ontario, Canada - Leachate well 137-91 | ecosystem: Engineered > Solid waste > Landfill > Unclassified | place...
CATCCGAAAAGATATTTTCTTATAATAAGCCAGCTTTCCGACTACGACCGGGCTTGTCCAACAACCGGTTCAGATTGTGGCTCGCTATCGCTCACACAATCTAACCTTATTCGTTAGGCTAGGGAGCAGAAATTTAACTTTTACTCTGACCCCAGTTATTCCGAACGGGGAGACCGAAACACTTAAGAAGGTCAAGGAAGAACACGAGCGCAAGGAGCAGGCGATGCACCAACTCGTCCTCTATCCTGTCAGCTCCAGATGGCGACTAGCTCGGCAATCTTTGTTGCGATCACCGTCATTGTGTCTTCCGATGTGTCCAGGCCGCTTCGCGAAGCGAGCATGGGGCTGACATCGCGGAGCGCTGTGTACGTCGTACCGTGCACGATAGGCACCAGCCGGTTACCCTGCAGGAGCGTCGAAAGCTCTTTATCTGCAACGCCCTCTTTCGGGAGGCGTGCGAGCAATGCAGGGGTCACCAGGACGAGCCCGATTTTCGAGGCGGCCAGGCCCTTGTCGATCGCGCGCATCATTGGCACGCCAAGGCCAAGGTCCTTCTCGCTGAACCAAATCTTGACACCAGCCGCCTCGAGCAAATCGTGCAGTTCCTTGGCGGCGCCTTGCCGGTCGTCCCAAGCGTGGCAGAGGAAGCAATCTCGAAGATCTGGCTTAGCTGCCGTTTGGATCTCAACAGCCTCACGGACCGGCGTGAGCGACGCCACCTGAGCTGGCGTGTACGAGACGGACGAACCGGCGCGCGACCAGCGCGGCCTTGAACTACCGCTTCCGATTGATCTTCCACCGCCGCTGTAGCTGCTGCCGCTCGACGGGTAGGGCGAACTGTAGCCGCCGTCGTAGCTGCTGCGGTAGCCGCCATAGCGGGAACTGCATGCAGGGCAGTTCGCTCGGGCGGCTGCGGAACTGTGACCTCGAACTGGTGCTGTACATCTTGCCATTGCTTCCTCCTTTGTTTGTGACGGCGCTAACGGTATGCACATCAACCACCGCGCGGCGACTCTCTGTGCCTAACGTAGAGCTAACCGGGCGCGGCCCGGAAAACTGAAAAAACAAAACCGCATTATAACCGCGCTCCGGTTGAGCGCCATGTTAGACGTTCCAAGCTAGCTTACAGGTTTACTTAATAAGGATAGGCAGAATTACACTAACTGAAATTAATATTGCAGAAACAATCAGATACCAGTTTACTACTTTTTCAAAAAACACTTGCCTGATTGTATAAGCTAGAAATCCAAACATCATTGCTTTATCAAGGCTAAATGTCAAAAATGAAATTAAACCCATGATTGTAACTACAGTGATGAAGAATTTATCGAGATTTTTGTCGTCTGGCGAATCAGTGTCCCTCATTATGAGATAACCAACGTAAATTAAAATTCCTGCTGTTGCTTCGACTGGAACAAGCCCGATTAGAGGTGTAAAAAGCAAGCTTGCAAACATAAGGATTCCGCATACAAGGGCAACAATTCCTGTTCTGCCGCCCATTTCTATGCCGACTGCACTTTCAACATAAGTAATGATACTTGATGTTCCTACGAAAGCTCCGAGTATTGTCCCTCCAGCATCAACACCCATAGCTTGAGCCATTCTTGGTATTGAACCATCTTTTTGTCTCAAATCAGTTGAAGCAGTTAGGCCAATAAATTTGCCTATGCTGCCATAAAAATCTATAAGGAAAAATATTAAGTAAATAGGTAATAACCTTAAAGTTGGGATGAAATCAATTTTAAAACAAGCTGAAACCATATCATCCCAACTGGAAGTTGCTGGTGTTTTGGTAATAATGCCATTTGCAGTGCAATAAATTGTTGCGACAATTATTGCTATCAACATACCGGCAGGAAACTTTAATCTTCTCATACCCAACAAAGCAGATATGATGAGTCCAATGAAAAGAGCAAGTACTTTTGGTGTAGGTGATAAGTCATAACCTGTGATATGTCCATCCGTGAACTTTACTAAACCGGACAAATACAGGCCAATTGTCATAACAAATACGCCGACACTCACGGCCATCGTCTTTTTCAAGCCGTTTGGGATAGAATCAATAATCGCTTTCCTAAATGGAACAATTGTAAAAACCAAACATAAAACACCTGACCAAAAAACTGCACCCAATGCTTGTTGCCAAGTTAGCCCCATTGCTCCTACAACTACAAAAGTAAAGAAACCATTCATCTCGAGTCCAGGAGCTAGTGCGAATGGAAGCCGTGCATAAAGACCCATAAAAATTGTCGATACTGCGGATGCAACAATAGTAGCAAATAACAAAGCTGTAATATTCATCCCTGTATTACTCATGATTGCTGGGTTCACGATGAATATATAAGCTAAACTTAGATAGGTTGAAAGACCAGCAATTATTTCTTTGCTAATGCTAGTATCGTACTTTGAAAGTTCAAAGTAGTTATATACCAATTGCTTAATTTTATTCATGTTTTGTCCTTTGATTCTTGTAAGCTTTTTTGAGGATTAGCGGCATCTGAAATAGCGGATTCTTTTCTTAATTTTTCACCAAAAGGGATTCCCAAAGCTAGCCCTATAATAGCAACAGAAAATTCAAAAAAAGTGGACTTATCATGTTCACTTTTTGAATAAAAACCGACTCCTGCCAGGATAAGACCTATAGCTAAAAGCGTCACCATCATAATGCTTGATAAGTCAGCACTTGCAAACAGGTTAGTTATAAACAAAATAATGAAGTAAGTGGCAGCTAAAACCTCCGCAGGAACAAAGGGAGCATTAGTAAATGTACTATTTCCTTGTTTCACACCGTCGAAATACGGGACACATCCGAATAAAAAGACTCCAACAATACAACATATTAAAAGCACATTTAGCCAGTCAGGGAGGCTGTTGTTCCATTTACCTTTCATTGCATTACCTTAAATTATTATTGACGAAACTTCTTCCCACCCTTAATTTTTTATAAAACCTTTATGTAGGATCGGGGTTCAATCGTGGTGGTGTCTAACAAGTTATTATCTAGGTCTGACTATCTTATACTCCTTCCAACCTCAGTTGACAATAATAGCTTTGAAGACTATGTTTTCTAAAGTGGATAACACGCAAATGTGCATAAAAAACAGTTTCTGGATAGCATCAGATGATAGCTCTACCCTCAGAGATATTTGACCCGTTCGATCAGTTGTTGAGAAGCAAGTCACTGCAAAGCAACACCCGATTCGTTTACACCAAATGGCTGCGCTTTTATTGGGATTTTTGCCGGAAGTATCAGCACAATCCATTTTATGCCAATAGTTTGCCGTTGTTTTTAAAAAAATTACAGGATAAACAGCAATCGGAACAATCGCAACAAGAAGCGCATCAGGCCGTTTCCTTGTTCTATGCTATGCAGGCTGCTAACCACAATCCCGTCAATCCGGAGCACATTACCGGTGTTGTTTCAACCAACAAGGATCCAATACTGAAACCGTCAAACCAGCCTTTGCCCCAACAAAGCGGGCATAGCAACCGGCTAACCGCTATCAACCCAACTCCCGTTGATGCGGCTACCCAACCCGTACAAGAGCATTCTGCAACTATACTGATCGCTCCAGCAACAACGGGAGCCAGCTGGGTTTTTGTGTTCGACCGGTTATTGAGTGAAATCAAAATCCGGCATTATTCGCCAAAGACGCTAAAAGCTTATCGAGGGTGGACGCGTCAGTTTCAAAGCTTTACCAAAAGCAAAGATTACAGGTTGTTATCGCAACAGGATGTGGCTGATTTTTTAAGTTTTCTGGCCGTTAAGCAACAGGTCTCTGCATCCACCCAGAATCAGGCGTTCAATGCGTTGTTGTTTTTGTTCAAACAGGTGCTTAAAAAGGAGTTTGGTGAGATCAAAGGCGTAGCAAGAGCAAAACGTAGGCCCTACATACCTGTGGTGTTGTCGCGTGAAGAGATCGATTTAATTTTTGATCATCTGGAAGCCCCGGTCAACTTGATTGCTAAGGTATTATACGGTTACGGTTTGCGACTCTTTGAAGGCTTGAATCTTCGGGTGCATAACCTCAATTTCGATGCGGGGATTTTGACGATCCACGACGGCAAAGGTATGAAAGACCGGACGGTACCCATTCCGCAAGCGATAGTTCCCGCCTTAAAACAGCAATTGCAGAAAGTAATCGCTGTACATGAGGCCGACCTGAAAGCTAAATTTGCCGGTACTTTTTTGCCGGATCAATTGGATCGTAAATATAAGAACGCTGCTAAAGAGTTTATCTGGCAATGGTTATTTCCGGCCCAATCGTTAACTTTGTTGCCCGAAGCGCAGGAATACAGGCGTTATCACATTCATGAATCGGTCGTGCAAAAAGCGATCAAAAAAGCAGTGAATGACGCCAAAATCACCAAACGGGCTTCGGCACATACCTTCAGGCATTCCTTTGCCAGTCATTTATTGCAGGCGAACTACGATATCCGCACGATTCAGGAGTTGTTGGGACACAGCGATTTAAGAACGACGATGATTTATACCCATACGGTGCAAAGCATCACGATCAAGCAGGCCAAGAGTCCGCTTGATTTTGATTCAAAATAAGCCAGAGAAAAACCAAACTGACCATCTGATTATGGCCGATTGTGCCACTTGATTAGCTAAGATCGACAGTCCGCTTTGTATTGGTCTGCTGCCATTTGAAATGTGGGGCGAGTGTTTCTTGTGGGTCGAATTCAGCCGATCATGGCAGCCTACGTTCGGAAAAATACCCCTGGTGCTAAAAGTGGTCATCCAACAAAATGATCGAGGCCACCTACAGAAACCTAAGCCGATCAAGCCATGTCCCCGCCTTCCTTCCAGAGCGCGAACCACTCGGTCAAATCGCGGGTGTCGCCCAGAGCGCAGAGACGGCGATCGACGGCGTCCTGGTTGCCCCACACCACTCCGGTCAAGGCGCCGCCGGCCACGCGCGACTCGATGTCCTTGCAGTAAAGCCCGAGGTCACGCTGGACATAGAACCCGTATGTGCGGCAAGCCACCGGGCGGTGGGCGTAGACCAGGCAGGCCCCGGCCGAGCGGTCCAACAACGGGCAGACGATGGGGCGTGATGGCTGCTCGGCCAGCGTGGCGATGCCCCGGCCGACTTCCCGAAGCCGCTCCGGGGGCAGCGCGGCCAGTCCGTCTTGCAGCAAAGCCCATTCCGCCGCAGTGAGCCGGGGTACTTCGGCGAGCCGCCGGCAACAGCCGTCGCAGCCCATGCGGCATAGCCAATCGGGATTGTCGTTGCGGATAGCTCTTACGCGCGCTTCGATATCGGCATGGAGTTGGGTAAGTGTGTTCATCTTTGTATCCGGCCTTTTTAACAGAGCTTTGGAAAAGCCTTTATTGTCCTGGAAGACTCACCAAATGAGTGGTGGCGAAAACGCTCACCCCATTCGAGACAAGCCAGCACGAACGGTTTTCACACGCTCCAAATGATTTCTTTGGTAGGATGGCTCTGCGACTAGATCTTCCAGGTTTAGCTATTATCCTAAAAATCGCAGTTGATCCGCGATAAATTAGCGCATATTTGCGTGCTTTTTGCGGCTTTCGTGGACGACTTGATTCTCCTGATCAAACAGAAAAACTCTCGCCACAGCCACAAGTGCCTTTTACATTCGGGTTGTTGAACTGGAAGGCTTCGTTAATGCCTTCCCGGCGATAATCCAGTTCTATGCCGTCGACAAATTGCAGGTCGTTTGCGGCTATGATGACTTTGACGTCGAAATTTTCAAACACGGCGTCGCCTTCATTAAGGGCGTCGGCGTAGTCGATGGTATAAGCATAGCCCGAGCAGCCGGATTGTTTTACGCCCAGTTTTAAACCCAGGCCTTTGCCGCGTTTTTCCAGTTGTTTTTTGATTTGCCGGGCGGCGGTTTCGGTTAATGATACAGACATGATTTCCTCTTTATCCTTTGATGGTTAAGGATGTTAATTGTTTAATAAATTCGATAATTTCAGCTTCAGTGTTGGCTTTTCCCAAGCTGATGCGGATCGCGCTTTTTGCCCGATCAGGTTCAACGCCCATGGCGGCCAGGACAGGGCTGGGTTCTCTTAGGCCGCTGGCGCAGGCCGATCCGCTGGAAACGGCGATGCCTTTTTGATCCAGCTGCATCAGCAGCATTTCGCCGTCGATGCCGCGAACGCCGACTTGCACGGTATTGGACAGGCGTTCCGCCTGTTGGGCAAAAACAGTCAGGCCGGGAATGGCTTTTAAGCCGTGTTCCAACAGTGTTCTAAGTTTTAGCAGATGTTCCTGGCGGTCGGCAAGTTCGGCTTTGGCAAGTTCAGCCGCTTTGCCAAAGCCGACGATGGCGGCGACATTTTCGGTCCCTGCCCTGAATCCTTGCTCCTGCCCGCCACCCAGCAAGACAGGATTTATCGCCACGGATTTTTCAAATACCAGTGCGCCGCAGCCTTTGGGGCCGTAGATTTTATGGCTGGACAGCGACATCAAATGCGCGCCGAGCCGGTTGAAATCGACTGGGATTTTGCCCAGCGCCTGTACGGCGTCGGTATGAACGATGATGTCCTGCGCTCGCAGCTGACCGGCATAGTCGGCGATATTCTGTATTGCGCCGGTTTCGTTATTGGCTAGCATGATCGAAACCAGGCCGGGTTTTAGCCGAATAACCTCGTCGACAGCATCCTGCGTTATCAGGCCGTTTGCATCGACATTCAGCAGGTGAAGTTCATGGCCCAGGCTTTGCAAACGCAGGGCAGGCTCGATAACCGAGGGATGTTCTATGGCTGAAACGGCCAGCCCGGCCTGAGGGGCTAAAGTTGCCAAAGCCAGATTATTGGCTTCGGTGCCGCCGCTGGTAAAAATAATTTGCCCCGGCTGAACGCCGATCAGTGCAGCGAGCTGCTCACGCGCTGCATCGACAGCGCTTTTCGAGGCCCTGCCGAGACGATAGAGGCTGGAAGGATTTCCGTAGAATGTTTTCAGGAAGGGAAGCATTGCCTCCAGAACGCGATCATCTATCGGTGTGGTCGCGTTATGATCGAGGTAGATCATTCAGCTTAGGCGTTATTCGGCATGACGATAAATTTCAATGGTGTGTTGTGCTTCGTGATGCTGTCTTTTGGCGACTTCCTGAACCCGATTCTTTTCTAACAGGTCGGCTAAAGAAATGCCCTCCAAATAATTCCTGATCTGCTCACTCAAGCCCATCCACAGGTCATGCGTTAAACAGGATTGATCCTTCTGGCAGTTGGCTTCGCCGCCGCATTTTGTTGAATCAAGCGGTTCATCGACGGCTGCGATAATTTCGGCAATATTAATGTCGCTGGCCTTGCGGCACAGTTTGTAACCGCCGCCAGGTCCGCGCACACCTTTTACCATACCCGCCCGGCGCAAACGGGCAAATAGTTGTTCCAGATAAGACAGGGAAATGGTTTGACGAGCCGCAATGTCGGTCAGGGTTACCGGCTTGATTTGACTGTGAAAAGCCAAATCAATCATTGCAGTAACCGCATAGCGACCTTTAGTAGTTAAGCGCACAGTAGCATCCTCTATAAATACCGTTAAGATATTGTTACTATACTTAACCTAGCAAAATAGTCAACTATTATACCCTTGGTGGCCTATGGTTGGTGAATGGCTCAAGACACAGGACGCATTGGGTAATCTGCAATCAATGCGATGCCGGGTGTTGTTTTCTTTTACAACTCATCTTCGTCATAACCATCCTCAATTTCGCAACCGTCCAATTTGGAGATGGGGGTTTCCGGGTATTTAATGCCGGCGTCATTGAGTGCTTTTTGCAGGGTTTCTATCTGATTGTCCATTGCATGAATATGATCGAGCATGTGATTAATCGCATAGGCGATGGGGTCGGGCATGTCGGTCGTTGCGCCGTAGGCGCTAAAGCCCATTTTGTAGGCTATTTTGTCGCGCTCGGCTGTTGCGACTTTGCTTTTAGGATCGACGACATGGGCTGGAATTCCAACGACGGTTACGCCCGCCGGAACCGGCTTTAACACTACCGAGTTTGAACCCACTCTGGCGTTTTCACCTATGTCGATAGGTCCTAACACTTTTGCCCCCGCACCGACCACCACGCCGTTATGCAGGGTCGGATGACGCTTGCCTTTATCCCAGCTGGTTCCGCCCAGCGTTACGCCGTGATACAAGGTGCAGTCGTCGCCGATAACGGCGGTCTCGCCGATGACCACACCCATGCCGTGATCGATAAAAAAGCGCCTGCCGATGACTGCGCCGGGGTGAATTTCAATCCCGGTCAGCCAGCGGCCGATATGAGCGATAAATCTAGCCAGCCATCTGAATCCTGCCAGCCAGCAAAAATGGCTGAGCCGGTGAATTAAAACGGCATGAAATCCGGGATAGGTGGTAATCACTTCAAAGACGGATTGCGCAGCCGGATCGCGGTCAAAGACGCAGGTAATATCTTCTTTTATTCGGTTAAACATCGGTATTCCTCTTGTGGCCTTGAGACATTCTCAGGATGCCCCGGAGTATGTCCAGTTCCTTGGTGTCCAGTTGTATCCGGTTATAAATCCGGCGTAAGCGCCGCATAATGGACTTTGATTTGGCAGGATGCATAAAGCCTATGTCGGTTAAGGCTTCGGCAAGATGAGTGTAGAAAGATTCCATTTGCGCCGCCGTAGCCAAAGGTTCTTCGCCTTTATCGCCGACGAAGATTTCTTCTTGTGCGGCCAGCCCCGATGTCACGAATAATTCATAACAAACAATCTGGACGGCTGCGGCGATATTTAAGGAACTGTATTCGCTATTGCAGGGAATGCGCAGCAAAAAATGACACAGGTCCAGTTCGTGATTTTTTAAGCCCGAGTTTTCCCGGCCGAAAACGATAGCCACTTTATCGCCAGGGATGGTGTGTATGCCGCAAGACTGCTGGGAGCCGTCGCGGCCGTTGCCCGGTTCATTGATCAATATTTTTTCCGCGCATTCCCTGGGTGTCAGTTCCGGCCAGCTGATGGTCCGGCCTCGGGCGCTGGCGCCAATCACCAGTTGGCAATCGGCAATGGCCTCCTGCAAAGTCCGGCAGACGGTCGCGCCCGCCAACACGTCGTCGGCGCCGGAAGCCCTGGAGGTGGCATCGGCGCTGGGGAATATTTTAGGTGCAACCAGCCAGAGATTATGCATCTTCATGTTTTTCATCGCACGGGCAACAGCGCCTATGTTTCCCGGATGCGTCGTTTCGACCAGCACAATTTTTATAGTAGACAGCAAAGCGTTGTCCTTGGTTAAAAAAAGAGCCTAAGTTTAGCAAAAGATTTGGTATCCTATGGCATTTTCTGTGCCTATATAAGAACCATCAGCCTATGCAACCCATGTTAAATACCGCCGTCCGCGCCGCAAGAAGCGCCGGCGACTTGATACTCCGCTCATCTGAAAATATCGACCGTTTACACGTCGACCAAAAAGGTAAAAACGATTACGCCAGCGAGGTTGATCGTATGGCCGAACGGGAAATCATCAATATTATCAAGGCGGCCTATCCCGAGCACAGTATTCTGGCAGAAGAAAGCGGTGCGCAGGAGGGCAACGATTTTGTCTGGGTTATCGATCCGCTGGACGGCACGACCAACTTCCTGCACGGTTTTCCGCAATACTGCGTTTCCATTGCCTTGAAACACAAAGGCAGAGTTGAAGTCGGCGTCGTTTATGATCCGCTACGGGACGAGTTATTCACCGCCAAACGCGGCGGCGGCGCTATGCTGAACAACCGCCGCATTCGGGTGACCAAGCAAAACAGCTTGAAAGGCGCATTAATCGGCACCGGTTTTCCGTTTAAGACCGATTTACATATGGATGCTTATTTAGGCATGTTTCGCGCGATAGCGACCGATTCGGCGGGGATTCGCCGCGCAGGCGCGGCGGCGCTCGATTTGGCCTACGTGGCTGCCGGGCGGCTGGATGGTTTTTGGGAAATTGGCCTGATGGAGTGGGATATGGCCGCCGGCATTTTGTTGGTCAAGGAAGCGGGCGGAGCGGCTACCGATTTTTCTTTTAACGATAAGTATTGGGAGTCAGGCAACCTGATCGCTGCGAGTCCCAAAATGCATCAGATCATGTACCAGCTTATAGAGCCGCATGTAACCGATAATTTGAAATAATCGTTGGTTGGAACAATAGAACACGGATGACGCGGATTTGGCTGATTAACACTGATAACTGTAGGCGAAAGGCAAAGGACGAAAGATGGCTTTTTTGCCTTTCGTCCTTTGCCGTTTAAATTCGTCTAATCCGCGTCATCCGTGTTCCATTATAAATTCAGCAGTTACGAACCCCGACTTTAAAAAACCTGCAACGCCAGCATGATGGCGTCTTCGCGGCCGTTTTCCGCAGGATAATAACCTTTTCTGACGCCGATTTCGTTGAAGCCCATGTTTTGGTAAAGAGCAAGGGCGACGGTGTTGGAAGGCCGGACTTCCAGGAACATGGTTTCCGCCCGTCCTCTGGCTTCTTCGATAAGATTTTCCAGCATTTTCCGGCCTATCCCTTGCCCCTGTTCGTCCGGCGCTACACAAATATTTAAAACATGGGCCTCGTCGACACCCATGGCGAGTATGCAGTAGCCCAATACGGCATCCTGCTCTTCACAGACCCAGCAGCTATAGTTAGCTCTAAAGCAGTCCCTGAAGATGTCCTCTCCCCAGGGAAATTGATAATTTGCTCTTTCAATCGTCATAACGCCGGGCAAATCGGAACTTCTCATTTTTCTCAGACGCATTAAATCTTTTCTGCCCACGGAGCCGGGGAATAATTTGGCGTAGAACTCTCTATCGGCATCGTAAACCACAAAGTCTTTTATTTTATCTAGCATCATTCCCAACATGATCAACCTTTAATGTTTTTAACTGTTTGCATCGCGAGCTTTAAATCCGCCCAGGCTTTGCGCTTGTCCAGCAATGATCTTAACAAGTACGCCGGGTGATAGACTACAACAAGCGGCGTGCCATTTAAAGCGCGTATTTGCCCTCTGAGTTTACCAATCGGTTCGTCCGTGTTTAGCAACGCCTGTGCGGCAACGCGGCCTAAAACCACGATGATTTTGGGCTTGACTAGCGTTAGTTGTCGCAGCAGGTAAGGCTTGCAGGATTCGATTTCGACGGGTGTCGGGTCGCGGTTGGCGGGCGGGCGGCATTTTACAATATTGGCGATAAAGACCTCTTCACGGTCAAGGCCTATGGCTCTCAGCATTTCCGTTAACAGCTGACCCGCTTTGCCGACAAACGGCAAGCCTTGCTGGTCTTCGCTTTGCCCCGGCCCTTCGCCGATGAACATCCAGCCGGCATTTTTATTGCCCGAGCCGAAAACCGTTTGGATCCGGGTTTTACATAAATCGCATTGCGTGCAGGGGGCTACTTCGGCCTGCAACGCTTCCCAGCTGTCGATTAGTTCAGACGGCGGGGCGCTATCGGCTATAGCATCGGGTGCCGACGCTGGCTCGTGATCGGCGGAGGATCTGGGCACCCAAACATCAATGCCCATAGCCTCCAAGTATTGCAGACGCGTTGCGTTATCCAAGGCCGACTCGCGACTTATACTTAGCGTTCCCACGCTCCGGCGTGGGAACGCTGAATCTTTCGCCTTTCACCTTAATCAAACATCCCCTTTCTGAGGATGCCTGCGTTGATCGGGGCTTTGCAGCTTATTCACGGCATTGATATAGGCCTTGGCCGAAGCGATAACAATGTCGGTATCAGCGCCCAGACCGTTAACGATCCGGCCTGCTTTTTCAAGACGAATAGTGACTTCGCCCTGAGCATCGGTACCGTTAGTGATGCTGTTTACCGAATAAAGCTCCAGTTTTGCGTCGGTTTTTACCAGTTTTTCTATAGCTTTTAAACTGGCGTCGACAGCGCCGCCGCCGCTTGCATTGCCGGTGACTTCTTTATTATCCATTCGCAGCGTAACGGTTGCATTGGGTATTTCGCCGGTTTCCGAGCACACTTTCAGGGCGATCAATTTGACATGCTCATCTTCCGCCTCAAAACCGGCTTCCGAAATCAAGGTCTGCAAATCTTCATCGAAGATTTCGTGCTTTTTATCGGCCAACTGTTTAAAGCGGGCGAAAGCCTCGTTCAACTCGGCTTCCGAGCCGAATTCAAAGCCCAATTCGGTGATGCGGCTTTTAAACGCATTTCTGCCCGAATGCTTGCCCAGCACCATCCGGTTGGCCGTCCAGCCGACATCCTCAGCGCGCATGATTTCGTAAGTCTCGCGGCTTTTCAAGACGCCGTCCTGGTGGATGCCCGCCTCATGGGCGAAGGCATTGGCGCCGACGATGGCCTTGTTAGGCTGCACGGGAAATCCGGTGATAGACGATACCAGTTTCGAGCAAGTCAAGATCTCGCGGGTGTCGATGCCGGTTTGGCAGGTGAATACATCCTTACGGGTGCGCACCGCCATGACCACTTCTTCCAGCGACGCGTTGCCGGCGCGCTCGCCCAAACCGTTAATCGTGCATTCAACCTGGCGTGCGCCGTTCATGACCGCCGACAGGGAGTTGGCGACCGCAAGGCCCAAATCGTTGTGGCAATGCACGGAGAAAATCGCCTTGTCCGAATTGGGAATGCGGCGGATCAGGTTGGCAATGGTTGCTCCGAATTGGTCGGGCACGCTGTAACCGACGGTATCGGGAATGTTCAGCGTCGTGGCTCCGGCATCGATAACCGCTTCAAGAATCCGGCACAAAAAGTCTTCTTCAGAGCGTCCGGCATCTTCCGGCGAAAATTCGACGTTATCGGTATATTGCCGCGCACGTTTGACCGCCCTGACCGCGTATTCGATGACCTGTTCCGGCTGCATCTGCAATTTCATCTGCATATGGATCGGCGAGGTGGCGATAAAGGTATGAATCCGCGATTGGTTAGCGCCTTTAAGCGCTTCGCCCGCGCGGTCGATGTCCTTGTCCAGGGCTCTGGCCAGCCCGCACACTACGCTGTCCTTGATCACGTTGGCGACCGCCTGCACGGCTTCAAAATCGCCGGGGCTGGCCGCAGGAAAACCGGCCTCGATCACATCAACCTTTAAACGCTCCAAAGCCTTGGCAATGCGGATTTTCTCGTCGCGCGTCATCGAAGCGCCGGGGCTTTGTTCGCCGTCGCGCAAAGTGGTGTCGAATATTATTAATTTGTCTTTCATAAAAAACTCCATTCTCGGCAATTGCTCCTGCATTGCTCTACCTCCTGCATCCATGCAGTCGATGAAGTGCCTTCAACTGTAGCGTTGATGCACGAATATAGGGGATTTAAATCATTAAATATAGAAAAAGATATGTGCCCGTCAGGGCAGGAATCTTAAAGGCAGGCATAGCCACGCACACAAAGCTGTTCCGGCGGATATTGCGACGGAAAGAGGATTTTGAAATGCAGGGTTGATTTGAATAAACATGGTCGTGACTATACGCCAATGGCTGAGCGGCCTCAAGCAGATTTTACGATTTACGCCCTTGCAGCCTGCGTCTGCGCATGACCAGGGTAATAACCGGGCCTGAAATCGCGTAGCCTAAAAACAACAGGAATAACATCGTTTGCGGTTGCGCCATTACAAAAGAGATGCCCAGCATGGCCGCAATGGTGACGATAAACGGTACTTTGCCTTTCAAGTCGATTTTTTTGAAACTCCAGTAGCGGAAGTTACTGACCATCAGCAAGCCGGTGCTGACCGTTAAGGCGAGGGCAAAATATTTGAACAGCTCGATGTCGTATTTATACTCCAGGCAAATCCAGATAAACCCGGCAAGAATAGCGGCGGCGGCGGGACTGGGAAGTCCCTGGAAATAATTTTTATCGGCCGTTGCCAGTTGGGTATTGAATCGCGCCAAGCGCAATGCGCCGCCCGCCGCATGGACGAATGCGGCAAACAGGCCTAATTTGCCGAGGCTGGCAAACGCCCATGAATACATGACCAACGCGGGAGCCGCGCCGAATGAAACCATGTCCGAAAGACTGTCGTACTGAGCGCCGAATTCGCTTTGCGTATTGGTCAATCTCGCTACCCGGCCATCCATGCCGTCCAGAATCATCGCTACAAAAATGGCGATAACAGCGGTTTCATAACGCCCGCCCATCGCCGAAGTAATCGCATAGAAACCGGAAAACAAAGCTCCCGTGGTAAATAAATTGGGCAGTAAATAAATTCCACGGCGACGAGTTGAGCGTTTTTCTGGAAGCATATTTCAATCAATCCTTTAAGAGTTTTAGGAAGTCAGTAACCAATATTGCGCTGAATTATACAATGAGCCCGCAAGCTGCACCTAGCTTAATAAAAGGGGTAAAAGATATAAACCCGCTATGTTGATGGGGCGACACTAAGTTGGTGTAACCAATATTCCTTAAAGTCGCCTTAGCTGAAAACGGCGGATCAAGCATGATCAATCCAGTAAAAAATTAGCCTGTTTTTGCTGAACATTGGCTGTAGCATCCGTGGTTTCGTCTTTTAAATTAACACCCGAAAGCTGTAACTTTTCGGCCTCATTGACTAAAAACAGCAATTTCTTTAGCGCCTGCTGATAACTCAGTCCGTTGTTATGAATATTGGAAATACAATTGCGGTCGGCATCGGTGCTTATGCCGGATCTGGCCTGATAGGTGAAGTAAATGCCCATGCTGTCGGGTGAGCTTAAGCCGGGTCTTTCGCCGATCAATACCATACACAGCCTGGCCGAATAGTGTTCCGCAACGGCATCGCCAATCGCTACGCGCCCGTGTTTTATCAGGCACACCGGCGGCAGTCTGTAATCCCTTTGTTGTAGTTCGGGCAGTAATAAACGCAGGAACGGTTCGGCGTGATGCTCGATGGCTGTAGACGATAAGCCGTCCGCAACAACGACAACCGCATCAACCGGGAGGTGTGCGTTGTGCCGCAAACAGGCCGCCGCCGATGCGCTTAACAAGCGGCCGAGATCGGGGCGCTGCAAATATATAGTCTGGTTTTCCGCCTGAGTTTGCAAGGTCAGCGTTTGATAGCCCTCTTTCTTTAAGCGCTGTTCGAGTCCTGCAAAATCCAGCGGGATGTTGACCGCATCGCGGGCCAACGCATGCGCCAGCTGAAAATCCAGGCAGGCGCGGGTCGGCAGGCTCATTCCCACCCGCCCCAAAGCGATACGCGCCGGGGTGAATTGTTTCAGGCTGAGCCAGGGATCTTGGGCAATCGTCGGTTCATTATTGTTGCTCATCGCCGTACCCAATCAGTTTTTGTAAAGCCGGTTTAAATAGGGCCGGTACATCGGGCTGTTGTTGCAATCGGTTTACGGCATTAAAAATCCCGTGTTGTTGCAGCCATTGCTCAAACTCGGGGGTGGGTCTGAGTCCCAGCACCTGGCGCAGATAAAGCGCATCATGGAAAGACGTGGATTGATAATTGAGCATCACGTCATCGGCACCGGGAACACCCATAATAAACGTTCCTCCGGCAACGGCGAATTGCGTCAGCAGCATATCCATATCGTCCTGGTCGGCTTCGGCGTGGTTGGTGTAGCAGACATCGCAACCCATCGGCAGGCCCAGCAGTTTTCCGCAGAAATGATCTTCCAGGCCGGCGCGGATGATCTGTTTGCCGTCGTAAAGATATTCCGGGCCGATAAAACCGACCACGGTATTGACCAGCAGCGGTTTGAATTTGCGCGCAACCGCATAAGCCCTGGCCTCACAGGTTTGCTGGTCTAGTCCTTGATGGGCGTTGGCGGACAGCGCGCTGCCTTGACCGGTTTCAAAATACATGCAGTTATCGCCCAGCGCGCCGCGGCTCAGTTCCAGCGCGGCCAGCCGGGCTTCGTTTAATAGCTCCAGAGTAATGCCGAAGCTGTCGTTGGCTTTTTGCGTGCCGGCAATGGATTGAAACACCAAATCGACCGGCGCGCCTTGTTCGATGGCTTTCAAGGTCGTGGTCACATGCGCCAGCACGCAGGATTGCGTCGGTATTCGATAGCGTTCGATCACATCGTGCAGCATGTGCAGCAAGCGCGAGGTCGCCTCAAGATTGTCCGAAGCCGGGTTAATGCCGATAACGGCATCGCCGCAACCGTACAGCAAACCGTCCAATAGACTGGCGGCGACACCGGCCGGATCATCGGTCGGATGATTCGGTTGCAAGCGTGTGGACAAGCGGTTTTCCAGGCCGATAGTATTGCGAAAGCGGGTAATCACGCGGCATTTTTTAGCGACCAGAATCAAATCCTGGATGCGCATGATTTTGCAGACGGCGGCCGCCATTTCCGGCGTGACGCCTGGGGCTATAGCGGTCAGCATTTCTGTTGTCGCCCGCTCGGACAGCAGCCAGTTACGAAAATCGCCGACCGTCAGGTGACTGACGGCTGCAAAAGCCGCGCTATCATGTTCGTCGATAATCAAGCGGGTGATTTCATCCAGCTCATAAGGCACCAGCGCTTCATTAAGAAACTGTTTCAGCGGCACATCGGCAAGCACCCACTGTGCGGCGACTCGCTCAAGGTTAGTGACGGCGCCCACGCCGGTAAGATAATCGCCTGAACGCGCCGGTGTGGCCTTAGCCATCAGGTTGCGCAGCGTTTTAAAGTCGTAGACCTGATCGGCAATGCGGGTCTTATACATGAGCGGTTTGTCCCAGGATTTGGAACGCTTAAGATAGCATTATCTTATGAAAACTGCGTTACACAGAGATACAGACAAAGAACTGATGTTACGCAGGTTGCCAAACGCGACGTCTGAGCGGTCGGGACGATGTAAGGGTTAAGCAAAATAATCGGTAGCGCCAAACCAATCTACCGGGTTTGGGTTTGCCGCCGTCGTTTCACTGATCAATTCGTCAAGGATATATTCCAGGCCGTAAAAACTGCCGTTATCGAAAGCCTGATTCATCGGAGCGGCAATATCGTTATAGGTATCGGAATTTTGGGTAGCCATTTTTTACCTTCTTGTTTTTCGGACTGATGTACAAAATTAAGTGTAATACAGATCTGTTTTTTGTCATCGGAAGCGATGACTTTTGTAATGTTTTGCAGGATGCGCTTTGTTTGCTGAATAGAAACTGAAGCGGTAAATGCGGATAGGGGACGCGGTTAAAATAGACGGTGCTGCACCTTAGGGGGCTTACCGCGTTGCGTTGTAATTGATAAGGGCTACCCGCTCGCTGACCGGCCCCGCTGCCAATGCAATCGCCGCCCGTTGATTTTTGGTAAATGATAAGGGCGGAAGGCGGTCTTCGAGCAGGGTATCGACGATGGTCGCCGAGGCATTGGGTTGGGCAAAACGCAAGGCATTGAGTTTCATGCGAGCCAACCGGTCAGGATCTTCCAGTAACCGCTCCAGTTTAAACGGGAGGGTGGTTAAGTCGTTGCATTTGACGGCGATACCCTCTTCCAAAAGATGATCGCTGTTTCTTTCCTCTTGCCCTGGGATGGGGGACACCACGCACATGGGGAGCCCGCAGGCGATAGCCTCGGAGGTCGTCATGCCGCCGGGCTTGCCAATGAAAATATCGGCCATTTTCATCAGTTTGTGCATGTCGTCGGTGTAACCCAGGACTTTAAACCGGGAGCTTCGGCTATCGACTAATTGCAGGACGCGCTGTCTCAGTTCATCGTTGCGTCCGCAAATAACCACCGTTTGCGCGTCGCTATTCAGGTTGAGCATCCGCTCCACCATGAACTCGGTAGGACCCACGCCAAAGGCTCCCGCCGACAGCAGCAGAACCGGTTTTTCCGGGTTCAATCCGAGTCGAAGCCGTTCTTGTTCGCGATTGACGGGTTGTTGAAAAACGGGGGCGATGGGAATGCCGGACACCGTGATTCTTTCGCTGGGAATCCCGAGCATTTCAAGATGAGCCCTGGTTTCATCGATAGCGACAAAATAGCGATGGAATGAACGCGACAACCACATCGCATGAAAATCGAAATCCGTTACCACAATCGACAGGCGCGCTTGCAACTGCCGGGTTGCAATCAGGTGGGAGATGATGCCGGCAGGCATGTAGTGGGTGCAGACCGTAATATCCGGGTCGAATTCCCGGATAAATCGCACCAGCGGCTTGGTGTTCAGCCGGTCTATCATGTGCCGCATTCTGTCCGTGTGCCAGGGTTCATCGCTGGTTTTATACCACCAACCGAGGAAATTCGGCGCAGACCGCACCAGCGAGGTATAAAAGCTGGAATAGAAATCCCGGAACAGCTTGTTGGTGTATTGCAACGCATCATTATTGATGACTTCGGCAACCCGGCCGTCAGCGGCAAAGGAAAGCTCCAACGCTTCAGCCGCTTTGATGTGGCCGGTCCCCGCCCCCGCCGACATAATTAAAACCCGTTTTTTCATCAGTGCATGACGAACTTGTTTGATGTGCCTGCAATTTGGGCGGGATAGTCATGTAATTGTGCCATTTGCCCGGTTTCCCGATATTTCTTGCCGACAAGCGTTTGGGCGTGATGGAATGCCGGCGGCTCGGTCAGCCCAATAATGACGTCGGCGGCGAGCAAAGGGTGAATGAGATTAGGCATGGCATCCTCCTAAAAAAGACAATCGCGGCAGATCAAAAACCAAAATCAACATTCCCTTCTATTCATCCTGATCATGGCCATGTATTTTGGCTAACCAACCCATTGTCATCGATACAAATAGCCCAAACACGACCACAATGGTATGCACCGAAAATCCGGCGTCAATCATCAACGCATAAGCGCCGAGCATCAATAAAATGCTGAGATTTTCGTTGAAGTTTTGTACGGCGATAGAGTGTCCCGAGCCCATCAATTGATGTCCCCTGTACTGCAACAATGCGTTCATCGGTATCAAAAAACTGCCGGCCAGGACGCCAATCAGGATCAGCATCAGCGCTGCGGGCCGCCAATCGGTGACTAATGCCATGCCTAATACAACGAAGCCCATGGCTATTCCCAAGGGTAATACGTTTACGGCATGTTCCAACGGCACGGCCTTGGCCGCCACCACGGAACCGATGGCAAGGCCCACCGCAACCAAGGCAGTCAATTGAGTGGCTTGTTCCAGGTCGAGCTTTAGCGATACCGCGGCCCAGGCGAGAATAATGAAACGCAAGCTGGTTCCCGCGCCCCAAAATAGTGAGGTTACCGCGAGGGATACCTGGCCCAACGGGTCTTTCCACAGCAGCAGGAAAGATCGCCAAAAATCCGCCAACAGGAATCCCGGCGTTCGATTCGGCAAGGTGTGTTCAATGGGCAGCTTGGGAATATAGCAATTGAGTATCGCGGCCGCGAGATAAAAACCCAGGATGACCAAAATAGCGAACTCGGGGGCGGTATCAATGCCTGCATTGAACTCAAGCCCGCCCAGTCGCTGGATAATTTGATCTTCAACACGATGACCAATCAATAATCCTCCAACTATGGCGCCCAGAATGATAGCCGCAACGGTCAGGCCTTCCATCCAGCCGTTTGCCCATACCAATTTATCGGTTGGCAGATATTCGGTCAGAATGCCGTACTTAGCCGGCGAGTATAAAGCCGCGCCAACGCCGACAAAGCCATAGGCGAGCAATGGATGCAAACCCAACAACATGGCGGCGCAACCGATTATCTTGATGCTGTTGCTAATGAACATGACCTGGCCTTTCGGCAAGGCATCGGAGAATGCGCCGACAAACGGAGCGAGAACGATAAAGGCGAAGACGAAAAATTGCTGCAATACAGGGGTTTGCCAGGAAGGGGCATCCAGGCTTTTGAGCAGCGCAATAGCAGCGAATAGCAGTGAGTTATCCCCCAGTGATGAAAAGAACTGGGCCGCAAGAATGGTGTTAAAACCGCGATTCATCGAATGTGTACCCCTGTGCGACTTTGCGGAAAGCAGAATCATTGCACTCTTAAATGGTTAATATGAATTTATTGGATTTATATGTCGTTTGTGGTTCATCTATCTGTGAATGTCGGCTTCCAGAGGCTCATGATGGGCAATGGCCGACTCGGTCTTGTGCCATTTTATGAGTTCCAACGTTCCATTGGCGTGCTCCACTATCGCGGTGCAGCTTTCCACGAAATCCCCGGTGTTGATATATAAGAATCCGTCTATATCCTTCATTTCAGCGTGGTGTATATGCCCGCAAATAACACCGTCCAGGCCCTGGTCTTTAAGCGTATTGACGATGCTTTCTTCATAATCGGAAATAAACTGAACCACATTCTTGACTTTGAATTTAACGAAGGCGGCAAGGGAGAAGTTTGAGTGTATGCCAAACCAAAGCCTGACCATTCGCAGCAGGCGATTGACCTCAATGAGAAAGTCGTATCCGTCGCTGCCTAGTTTGGCAAGCCACTTGTGGCATTTGGCAATGGTGTCATATTCGTCGCCGTGGACAATCAGGAATTGCTTTCCCGTGGATGTGGAATGCACATCTGAATTTTTGACGGCGATGTCGCCAAAGACATAATCGTCGTATTGCCTGATATTTTCGTCGTGGTTGCCGGGTATATAGATGACCTGAGTGCCGTGTCTTGCCTTGCGCAGGACTTTTTGAATCACTGTATTGTGATCTCTGGGCCAATACATTTTCTTGGAAAGCGACCAAAAATCGATAATGTCGCCCACCAAGTAAAGTTTTTCACTCTCGTTGTACTTTAGAAAATCGAGTAAAACATCGGCTTGGCATTGGGTGGAACCCAGGTGCAGATCGGAGATCCAGATGGTTCGATAGGTGTTATTATCCATAATCAATCTTTTAGCAGTGTGTTACAAGCACAGGCGCTTTGTCGATGACCGTTTAACCGGTAATTATTGTTCAGGCGGCTCGCCAAAGAAATTGAATTGTTTTTCGCATAACCATGATCATGGGTGACTTATTCCGAAAGGCGGCGTTGGTTAGGGAGCAATATCTGCCCGTAGAGAATTAAAGTTACCAATTAAATTCGACGGCGTTTTGATGTTAACAGAAACAAATGAAAGTTATGTTACAAGTCGGGGCGGCTTCCTAAAAAGGTGTTAATTTAATAGCTCCTCTTAATGACTTAAGCCGGCCTTGTTTGGTTTTGCTATCCAGGCGCCTTAGCTTCGATCCGTTGGTTGGCTTGGTGGCTTTGCGCTTTTTGTGCGTGACAGCCGCGCTTTGAATGAGCGTCTGTAGCCGATTTAAGGCGTCTTCTTTGTTCTTTTCCTGGGTGCGGTACTGTTGCGCCTTGATGATAATTACGCCCTCTTTTGAAATGCGTTGGTCATTTAAAACCAGCAGTTTTTCTTTATAAAACGCGGGTAATGAGGACGCGCCGATGTCAAATCGTAAATGAATGGCTGTTGAAACTTTATTGACATTCTGCCCGCCGGTTCCCTGTGCGCGAATCGAATGAACTTCAATCTCGCTGTCCGGGATGCTGACTTGATTGGATATTTGCAACATGGGTATCAAGCTCTATGGTTAATCAAGTGATTTTGCATGTATTGAGTATACGTTATGGCGGGGAGTTGTGATCCGGCTATAGGGTGATAACATCCATATTAGCCGCATCAATGCCGCCTTTTATGATTTACAATATGCGATTGGCTTGTAAGCTATATAAACAGGTAGTTTCTTTGTTTAGCAAAGAGCTATTGCACAGAACCTCGCATGCACAGACGCTGTATGTAATTATTGAAAGTATTTTTTAAACAAGACTACACACCATCGGAGCGATAAAGAATGACCAAGCATGTTACTTTGACCCAGTTTATTATTGAACAGCAGCGCGAGTTGCCGGGCGTATCGGGAGCGTTTACTTCATTGCTGAACGATGTAGTGACAGCCTGTAAGAAAATTTCGCACCTGGTTAATCAAGGCAATCTGATTGGTGTGCTGGGCAGCGCCGATTCCGAGAATGTGCAAGGCGAAGTGCAAAAGAAGCTGGACATCATTACCAACGACATTATGGTCGATGCGCTGAACTGGACCGGTCATTTGGCAGGCATGGCGTCGGAAGAAATCGATGACATTATCCTTATTCCCCCGCAGTATCCAAAAGGCAAGTATCTGGCGCTGTTCGATCCGTTGGACGGTTCTTCAAATATTGATGTCAATCTGGCGGTAGGCACCATATTCTCGATATTGCGTTGCCGCGAGGGCGTGGACCCGGCGCTGGAGGATTTTTTACAGAAGGGGGCTGAGCAGGTTTGCGCCGGTTTTGTGCTTTACGGTCCGTCTACGATGATGGTTTTAACGACTGGGCAGGGTGTTAACGGCTTTACGCTGGACCAGGATATAGGCGAATTTATCCTGACTCATCCCAATATGACGATTCCTAATGATACCAGTGAGTTTGCGATCAATATGTCGAACCAGCGTTTTTGGGAGCCACCGGTAAAACGTTATATCGACGAGTGTTTGCAGGGCAAGGACGGCTTGCGCGAAAAGGATTTTAACATGCGCTGGGTCGCGTCGATGGTCGCAGAGGTTTACCGGATACTGACGCGCGGAGGGGTTTTTATGTATCCGTATGATTTGCGCGATCCGTCCAGAGCCGGAAAGCTGCGCATTATGTACGAGGCCAATCCGATGGCGTTTATTATCGAACAAGCAGGCGGCGCTTGCTCCACCGGCCGCGAGCGCATCCTCGACATCAAACCCAAAGCCCTGCATCAGCGGGTCCCGGTTATATTGGGATCGAAAAACGAGGTTGAGCGCATTGTCGGCTATCACCAGGAAGGTTGATTGTAGAGGCCAGGATCAAGGCGAAAGACTAAAAAAGCCTCGCCTTTGTATGATAAAATTTTTGTTTTTTAATATCACTATTTGAGTTTTTCCATGAACAAACCTAAAAAAGTCGCGATTCTCACGGCAGGCGGCTTGGCCCCCTGCTTAAACTCAGCCATCGGCAGCCTTATCGAACGTTACACTGAAATCGATCCTAGCATCGAAATCATTTGCTACCGTAGCGGTTATAAAGGTCTGTTACTGGGTGATTATTACACGGTCACTCCGGCAATCCGCGAAAAGGCCGGTCTGTTACATCGTTTCGGCGGCTCGGTGATCGGCAACAGCCGCGTCAAGCTGACCAACGTTAAAGACTGCATTAAGCGCGGATTGGTTCAGGAAGGTCAGGACCCGCAAAAAGTGGCTGCCGACCAACTGGTTAAAGACGGCGTGGATATTCTGCACACGATCGGCGGTGACGATACCAATACCGCGGCGGCCGATCTTGCCGCTTTTCTTGCGCAAAACAACTACGGTTTGACCGTTATCGGCCTGCCTAAAACCGTCGATAACGACGTGTTTCCGATCAGACAATCGCTGGGCGCCTGGACCGCGGCCGAGCAGGGCGCTCGTTATTTCTGGAACGTGGTTGCCGAAAACAATTCCAACCCGCGCATGCTGATTGTTCATGAAGTCATGGGGCGCAGCTGCGGCTGGCTGACTGCGGCGACCGCGCTGGAATACCGCAAGCTGCTGGATCGCGCCGAATGGTTGCCTGAGTTGGGTCTGGACCGCTCCACTTATGAAGTGCATGGCGTATTTATTCCTGAAATGGCTGTCGATATTGCTGCCGAAGCAAAACGTCTTCGTGCAGTGATGGACAAGGTTGATTGCGTTAATATCTTTGTTTCAGAGGGCGCGGGCGTAGAGTCCATCGTTGCTGAAATGCAAGCCAAAGGCCAGGAAGTGCCGCGCGATGCGTTCGGCCACGTCAAATTGGATGCGGTAAACCCTGGTAAATGGTTTGGCGACCAGTTTGCAGAAATGATCGGTGCGGAAAAAACCCTGGTGCAAAAATCAGGCTATTTTGCTCGCGCTTCCGCAGCCAATGTCGAAGACATCCGCTTGATCAAATCTTGCGCCGATCTGGCTGTTGAGTGCGCGTTCCGCCGTGAGTCAGGCGTTATCGGCCACGATGACGATCAAAACTTTGTCTTGCGTGCGATTGAGTTCCCACGCATCAAGGGCGGCAAACCATTCAATATCGATGCCCCTTGGTTTGATCAAACTTTGGCTGCCATCGGCCAGGCCAAGGGTGCTAAGGTTGAGGTTGGACACTAAAATTTAAATTGTATCGTTCCCACGCTCCGGCGTGGGAACGCAGTTAGTGACGCTGGAGCCCTGTCGAAGGGCTCCAGCGTCACTATTAAAATCTACGCTGGTTGCCAAAGCACTTTCCCGTGCTACTATGGCGTTACAGTCATTCCTAATAGAGACAGTGCTATGGCAACGATTACTTTCGATACGTTAAAGCTTGCTGAAGCGATGGATTCACAACTGGCAACCAAGGCTGACTTAATGGGTATGGAGAATCGTTTGATTAAATGGGGAATAGGCTTGGCATTTGGACAAATTGCTATTATTGCTGCACTTGTCAAACTGTTGTAGTTTTGTGGATATTCTGTGGCGCGGAGTTTAGTCTACGTCGCAGGTTGCCGCTGTAAATGTCCCTCGAATATATTTTTGTTTACGGAACGCTCAGGCGCGATGCGAACAGCGAAATGTCTCAGCTTTTGGCGAAGTGTGCAGAATTTGTGAATGATGCCAGCTATTGCGGCAAACTTTATAAAATCGATTATTACCCAGGCGCAGTTCCTTCTGACGATCCCAACGACGTGGTGCAAGGTGAAGTCTATCAGCTTCATCGAGCCGATGTTGCGCTTCCCCTTCTTGATCGCTATGAAGAATTCGGTCCCGAATTCCCTGAACCCAATGAATATATCCGTCGGAAGCAGGTTGTATTACTTAAAAACGGGCACTCCGTTATCGCATGGGTTTATGTCTACAATCATCCCACCGCAGGCTTGGAACTGATTCCATCGGAAAATCTTATTCAACAACCACTATGATCACCATTATCCAACGCGTAACTACCGCGAAAGTCACCGTCAACAACCAGGACATCGGCAAAATCGATACCGGTATTATGGCGCTGGTTGCGGTAGAAAAAGAGGACAGCGAAAAAGACGCGCAACGTCTGCTGGAACGTATCCTCAACTATCGGATTTTTGCCGATAGCGACGATCGTATGAATTTGAGTTTGAGGGATATTAACGGCGGCTTGTTGCTGGTTCCGCAATTCACGCTGGCGGCCGATACCCAAAAAGGCAACCGTCCCAGTTTTATTTCTGCCGCGCCGCCGGAAAAAGGCAGGGAGCTGTTCGATTATTTACAACAATTGGCAAAGCAAACCTACCCAAAAGTTGAATTCGGCCAGTTTGGTGCCGATATGCAGGTTTCGCTGGTCAATAACGGGCCGGTTACTTTTACACTGCGAACGCGTACAGATTGATTAATCACCACGAACGACTGAATGGATGCAGGAGGTAGAGCAAGGCATGGAGCAGTTGCCGAGACACGAAGAGCAAGAAGTTTTTACTCTGGTCTTTTCTTCGTGAAATTCGTGCCTTCGTGGTGTATGCTTTGAGCCGATTTTACCTACTCATCATCGTCCTCATAAGGCTGTGCTTTCACATTATCGGGAATTTTCGGCATCTTGGCCGACCGCAACAGCATTAACGCGCCGCCCAAAACAAACAGCACCGCGATTATAAACAATACTATCCACATTCAATCTACTCCCATTTTTGGCTTGCCTAAGCCGGTTACGGTAGAATACGCCATACCGTTCATTTATATACTTCAACATGACAAATATGTCTGGAACAAATTTACATTTACCCGAAGGGCGCAGGGCAGGACAGCCCTGCGTGAAACAAGTCGAATTACTTTCACCTGCCGGAACTCTTAAAAATATGCGCTACGCTTTCGCATACGGCGCTGACGCCGTGTATGCAGGATTGCCTCGTTACAGTCTTAGGGTCCGCAATAACGATTTTCTTGCTGATAATCTGGCTAAAGGCATCGATGAAGCCCACCAGTTGGGCAAGAAGTTTTTCCTGGCGACCAATGTGATTCCGCATAACGCCAAGGTTAAAACCTTTATCAAGGATATTGCCCCGATTATCGCGATGAAGCCTGACGCCTTGATTATGGCCGATCCGGGTTTGATTATGATGACCCGCGAAGCCTGGCCGGACATGCCGATCCATCTGTCGGTACAGGCCAATACCGTCAATTATGCGTCGGTCAATTTCTGGAAAAGCATGGGCGTCGAGCGGGTCATTTTGTCCCGCGAACTGTCGCTGGATGAGGTTGAAGAAATCCGCCAACTTTGCCCCGATGTGGAACTTGAAGTGTTTGTCCACGGCGCGTTATGCATTGCCTATTCCGGCCGCTGTTTGCTGTCCGGCTACTTCAATCACCGCGATCCTAACCAGGGGACTTGCACCAATTCTTGCCGCTGGAAATACGACACGCTGCCCGCAGAAGAAAATGCCGAAGGCGATTATCTGCCGGTCGGCGAAGTATTGTCGATGTCCGACATCAGCAACGCCAGCTGCGGCGGCGCGGAACGTCATCCGTTGGCCGACAAGGTGTATTTTCTGGAAGAAGAGGGCCGCAAAGGCGAACTGCTGCCGGTGATGGAGGATGAAAACGGCACCTACATCATGAATTCGAAAGACTTAAGAGCCATCGAGCATGTGCAGCGCTTGGTCGAAATCGGCGTGGACAGTCTTAAAATCGAGGGCCGTACCAAGTCGCATTATTATGTGGCGCGTACCGCACAAACCTATCGTCAGGCGATTGACGATGCGTTGGCGGGGCGTCCATTCCAGCCTGAATTAATCGGCGTTTTGGAAAATCTCGCCAACCGGGGTTACACCGACGGTTTTTATCAGCGTCACCATACCCACGAGCATCAAAACTATATGACCGGCTACTCCAAAAGCCATCAGCAGCAGTTTTGCGGCGAAATCAGGAGTTACGACCAGGCAACCGGCCTTGCTACCATTGATGTCAAAAACAAGTTTTCGGTCGGCGACAAGCTGGAATTGATACTGCCGGAAGGCAATCGGGATATTATCGTCGAACGCATGGAAGGCATGTATGGACAAGAAATGGAAGAAGCGTCGGGCGGCGGCTATGAAGTGAAAATACCGCTGCCGGGCATTTGCGGCGATAACGGCTTGTTGGCACGATATACTTGAGATAGGCGAAGGACAAAAGGCAAAAAACCTTTCGCTCTTCGCCGCCTTTTATCCTTTTGAGATTTGAATCATGACTTTTACTACAGCCGATCTTTGCGATGCCCATTCAGGGGAAAGCCACTTCCAAATTGCCGAACCGCTACTTAAATCTTATGGCGGCCACTCAAGTTTTTGCGGCCAAATTACTACGGTAAAAGTTTTTGAAGACAACGTTTTGGTCCGAAAAATTCTGGAAGAGAAAGTGCGGCACAGGGTGTTGGTTGTTGACGGCGGCGGCTCCCACCGATGCGCTTTGTTGGGCGACGATATGGCAAAGCTTGCCATCGACAATGGCTGGCAGGGCATTGTGATTCATGGGTGCATCCGCGATTCTGCAATTATCAATCAACTCCCGATTGGCATTCGCGCGCTGCATACGCATCCGTTGAAAAGCCATAAGAAAGGCCACGGCGACCGTGATTTATTAGTCACATTTGCCGGCGTCAATTTCAGACAAAATCATTTTTTATATGCTGATGCCGACGGAATTATCGTATCAGAGACCATGTTGAGTTAGAATAACTCCAAATTAACCTAGTAAAGAAGTCAAGATATGCAAATTGTACTCGCCAACCCTCGTGGATTCTGTGCCGGTGTAGACCGGGCTATTGAAATTGTTGACCAGGCCATCCAGGCTTTCGGCGCCCCCATTTACGTTCGTCACGAAGTTGTTCACAATCGCACGGTTGTTGACGGCCTTAAAGAAAAAGGCGCAATCTTCATTGAAGATTTAACCGACGTACCGGTCGGTTCTTATCTGATCTTCAGCGCTCACGGCGTTTCCAAACAAGTACAGCAGGAAGCCAAGGAGCGTAATTTAACGGTTTTCGACGCTACCTGCCCGCTGGTCACCAAAGTCCATTTGCAGGTCGCCAAACATGCCAAAGAGAATCGTGAAGTCATCCTGATCGGTCATGCCGGACACCCTGAAGTTGAAGGTACGATGGGGCAATATGAAAGAGGTACGGACAATGGCGGCATATACTTGGTAGAAACCCCGGAAGACGTTAAAAATCTGAAGGTAAAAAATCCCGATGACTTGGCTTATGTTACGCAAACCACCTTGTCGATGACGGATACCAAGATTATGGTCGATGCTTTAAGGGCGCGCTTCAAGGCCATACAGGAACAGAAAAAAGACGACATCTGCTACGCCACGCAAAACCGTCAGGACGCGGTTCATGAATTAGCCAAAACAGCTGATATTATCCTCGTGGTTGGTTCGCCGAACAGTTCAAACTCCAACCGGTTGCGCGAAATTGCCGAGCAGCTGGGTAAACGGGCTTACCTGATTGATACTGCAAAAGATATGCAGAAAAACTGGTTTGACGGCATCGCAGTGGTGGGTGTCACCGCCGGCGCTTCCGCGCCTGAAGTACTGGTTCAGGAAGTTATTGATCAGTTAAAACAGTGGGGTGGACAATCGGCTATTGAGATTCAAGGTATCGAGGAAAAAGTGGTGTTTTCTTTACCCAAAGAATTAAAAAAGCACATCAACTAATTTCACCTGTTATGGGCGGCTGCTTCGGCGGTCGTCCGTCCCGGCTTCTTTTTTTGCGTATCAATGCCTGTTTAGTCGTAAGTCTGGATGAAAATTAAAGACAAAAATCACCGTTTTTATCTAAAATAGCCGCCGTACAACTAACCTACGCTGATAATGGCGGGCCCAAATAAACCGGCCCTTCATTATGGCTAACATTATTTTTTATTTTTCCAGAGATAATTATGACACTTACCGCAATGGATCTTGTTGCTCAAGCCAAACAGCATATTGTTGAGATTGATATTGATGACGCCAAAAAAGCCCTGGGAGCAAGCCTCGTCATGGATGTCAGGGAACCGGCAGAGTACACCGCAGGTCACTTGCCGGGAGCGTTTAACATACCTCGCGGCGTATTGGAGTTTAAAATCGGCGCGCATCCTGATTTTCAGGATAAACAAGACGCCCATATCATCGTTTATTGCCAAACCGGCGGCCGTTCCGCATTGGCTGCGGAAGTATTAAACAAGATGGGTTTCAATAATGCTGTCAGCATGGCGGGCGGATTTAAAGCTTGGGCTGAAAGCGGTAATGAAATAGTTTAAATGTCCGAACCGGAAGTGATCCGTCTGGATAAATGGTTATGGACGGCGCGTTTCTTTAAAACGCGAAAATTGGCCGCTGAGGCTATTTCGGGCGGGAAAGTTCATGTCAACGACCAGCGCGCGAAGCCCGGAAAAGAGGTCAAAACCGGCGCGGCGCTCTCTATCAGCAAAGACAATTATCGGTGGGATATCAGGATTACCGGCATTAACGGCCAACGGCGCTCGGCTAAAGAAGCGGTTTTGCTTTACGAGGAGAGTCCTGAAAGCCTCGCCAAACGGGAGCAACAAATCATTCAAAACCGTGAGCAGCGGGAATTGTTCGATTTTAGCGCCAAGGATCATAAACCGAACAAAAAAGAAAGGCGCTTGATTCACCGGTTTAAGCAAGGGTAGGGATTATGACAATCCGCTTTCAAGCAATTACCGCGAAGAAACCGAAGTTTTATTTCTTCGCGCCTTAGCGGTGAATTAAGTACTCTAGTTGATGCGCATGAGGAGCTGCTATAAACAGGTGGGCGGTTTAGGCAAACCGGCCAGCTTGCATGAGTATTTTAACGGACCGTCGGGAAATAATTTATGTAAATAGCGACTGTTACCCTTTGCTTCGCCCAGTTCCTTGGCAATCGCTTTAGTAAAGACCCGCGCATTGGGTAAATGCTTAAACTGCTGATAATAATGCCGGATAAACAAAATAATTTCCCAGTGTTCAGCGGTTAGGGCGATATTATTTAATTCGGCCAGTTGTTGCGCGATATTTTCATCCCAGTCTGCCGGATTGATCAAAAAACCCTGATCGGTCGTTTCCAGCGGTAAATCCCGATTTGTTACGACCATGACTGAATAACCGGATTATTGGCGGTCAACTCAACCAGACCGGCGTAATCTATCACCTCGATGCCTTTTACTAGCTCATTATGGATGATTCCGCGCACGGTAATATCATCTAACAATACACAAAGACGGTTGCCGGCTAGCTGTTGCGTTAATAGGCTGCTGATGTCGCTATTTTGTAAGGTCCGCAAGACTGCGTTGTCAAGAAACACTGCAACATCCCCTGTATCAATGCGTTTTAGAATGGCGGCTTCAATCGATGGTTGAAAAATAAGGTGCAGCACTAAGAATTGTCAGTTAATTTGAGGCCGATAATCCCAGCAATTACCAGCGTAATTGATAATAGTCGATACAGCTCGGCGGATTCTTTAAAAAGGATAATACCCAAGATAGCTACTCCGACTGCTCCCATGCCCGTCCAAACGGCATATGCGGTTCCCAGCGGTAAAGTTTTAATTGCCAGCATTAGTAAATAAAAACTACAACCTCCGGACACCATCGTTATGATGCTCGGCCACAGCTTGGTAAAGCCTTGATTGTATTTTAGACTTAAAGCGAATACTATTTCCGAAACTCCGGCGGAAAACAAAAGCAACCACGCCACACGACACCCCTATTTGTACTTGAATAGTAAATATTTTACAATATATTGGACTTAGCAGTATTTAAAAACATTTTGGATGAACCAATCCACATAAACCTCAAAAAATAAACGATAAGCTGAGGATTCAACTGAATACACCGGCTTTGCATAATTCATTGAGCTTGATAGGCTGAAAGGTTGACAAGGGGTTTACAGAAACGGTGAGTTTTTATGTATGCGTAATGATTTGCGCTTAATGCAAAATAATTACTAACTAATTAACACATATAAATGAACGACATATCTTCTTTTGCGATCCAAAATACAAAGCAAATAATCAGCCATTTATCATTGATGGTGAAAAATAAATGCCTGCTTAGTGCTCGTTTTGGGACAAATAATGAATCCTATATCACCGCATTGCTTGGTATCGATGAAAAAAATAACACACTGATTTTAGATTACGGTCCCAAGGAAGATTTAAATCAACGCATACTTAATGCCGGTAAAATCTCGTTTGATGCCGATTATACCGGCATTAAAGTTTCTTTCGTGGGTACGGGGCTAAAAAAAATCACCCATAAAGGGGAGCCCGCATTCAGTATGCCTATCCCTAAATCGCTCTTTTGGATGCAGCGTAGAGAGTATTTTAGGGTAAAATCGCCGCTTTCGAAATCCAGTTATTGCCAGTTGCTAATGGAAGGCAATAAACCCGTCAACCTTAAATTGTACGATATCAGTCTTACTGGTTTCGCAATGCTTAATGTTTCCAAAGAAGTTTCGGAACTGATGATACCTGGCGAAATAATTACGCAAGGCAAGCTCGTACTTGCTGATGCGGGTGAGGGTCTGGTTTCTTTTGAAGTCTGCGCTAAATACATAATCAACCCTGACAAATTACAGAAGATTCAAAAAATAGGTTGTAGGTTTGTCAAGTTAACACGACCGGTTGAAGAAGTTATTCAGCGATATATGCAGCAGATTCAACGGGAAGACTTACAGAAAGAGTAATGAGCAATAAGAACCGTACTAACATTCACCGAGAGTGAAAATTAATTTTTTTCACAATGCAAGATATTTACGGCTACACGTTACTTCGTCCTGTAGCCGGCAAAAACCACATGGCCATTACTAATGAGCGAAGCCTCCTCTTTTTCAATCTACAATCCAAGGCAAATAATCCATAATTTATCTGTATTGATTAAGAACAAATGCTTGGTGAGCGTTCGTTTTGGCGAAGGCCAAGCATTTTTTCTTACCGCAATACTCGAGATTGATGAAGCAAATAATGCCCTGATTTTCGATTACGGCCCTAAAGAGGAATTAAATCAACAGCTTATCAAGGCTACCCGAATTGTTTTCGAAGCCGATTTTGCTGGCATTAAGTGCTCTTTTAGAGGAAGCAAGCTGGAGCCTATCCTTTATAAGGGGGACCCGGCTTTTGCTATGCCAATTCCTGAATCAATCTTTTGGATGCAGCGCAGAGAGTTCTTTCGGATAAAGTCGCCGCGTTCAAAAGGCAGCTATTGCCAGTTGGCATTGGACGAGCAAAAAACCGTTAATTTAATATTGTACGATATCAGTCTGACGGGGTTTTCCCTCCTTAATACGTCCGCTGAAATATCCGATTTGATGCTCCCCGGCACACAATTTGAACAGTGCAAGCTTGTACTTTCGGAAACAGGTGAGGATGCTATCTCATTTAAGGTCTGCTCTAAGCTTATCATTAACCCCGAGAAAATCGATTCACTCAAAATTCAAAAAATAGGCTGTGTTTTTACCAAGATAACGCCGGTATTTGAATCAACCGTTCAGCGCTATATCAATCAGCTTCAACGAGAGAGCATACAAAAAAAGAGCGAACGGGCATAAGCTTCCTACAATACAAAATACATTTAAATGGCTATAACCCGTGCATCAGCGTCCATCCGGCGCGACATAATCACCGTTACTCAGCTGAACCGTGAAACCAGCCAATTACTTGCCGAGCACTTCCTGTCGGTGTTGGTGGAGGGTGAAATATCCAACGCAACGCAACCTTCTTCAGGTCATCTTTATTTTTCGCTGAAGGATGCTAATGCTCAGGTCCGTTGCGCCATGTTCCGCACCCAGCTGCGCCGGTTGGCGTTTAAGCCGGAAAACGGCAAACAGGTTGTGGTCAGGGCGCAAGTCAGTCTGTACGAGCCCCGAGGCGACTACCAACTTATTGTTGAACATATTGAGGAAGCCGGTGACGGGGCTTTACGCAGGGCATTTGATGCGTTGAAACTAAAGCTGTCGGAACAAGGTCTGTTCGATGCCGCGCATAAACAACCTCTGCCCACGTTGCCTAGAGCCATTGGCGTGATCACCTCGCCGTCAGGTGCGGCCATCAGAGACATACTGACCGTGTTGCGGCGGCGTTTTGCGGCGATACCTGTGATTGTTTACCCGGTTGCCGTGCAGGGCGATAACGCCAAAATTGAGATTGCCGGGGCGATAGCCACGGCCAACCGGCTTAAGCAATGTGACGTTATCATTGTTGGGCGGGGCGGCGGGTCGCTGGAAGATCTCTGGGCATTCAATGAAGAGCTTGTCGCCAGAGCTATTTATGACAGCGAAATTCCGATCATTTCAGCCGTCGGGCACGAAACCGATTTTACCATTGCCGATTTTGTCGCCGATTTGCGCGCAGCAACGCCTTCGGCGGCCGCAGAACATGTCAGCCCTGATCAGCAGCAATGGTTGTCCCGATTCATTTATCTGGAATCGCGGCTGCAAAAGCAACTGCAACGCAAGTTGAATCAAAAACAGCAAACGCTGGATTGGCTGAGTCAGCGCTTACAACAGCAGCATCCGGGACAGAAATTGGCAAGAAACGCGCAGCGTATGGAGGAGCTGGAGGCTAGGCTTACGCTAGGCATACATACCAAAATCCGCCATATGACGGCCAGTATTGAGGCAAAATCCGCCAAATTATGGCAACATAATCCTGCGGTAATCATCAACAGCCATAAACAACGGCAGGATTTTTTGAGTAAACGCCTAGCTTTCGCTGCCACACATAAGTTGGAGCAGCTTAAGCAGCGCTTATTAAACTCCAGCCAGACTTTGCATGCAGTCAGTCCGCTGGCAACGTTAAACCGGGGTTATGCCATGGCAATTCGGCCGTCTTCCGGGGAAATCATCCGCTCTACCGAGCAGCTTAAACTGGGCGATATTGTGCAAACCCGTCTTGCGCAAGGCCGGTTCACCAGTCAAATTAAAAATATTAATCAAGATTAGCGGTTGGGTTTATAAAAGGCCATTGCTGTATCACTTTATAACGGACGCCACCTGCTTCACTACAGGATTCAACAAGGCAAAAAGCTTCGGCTCGCCAAGCTATAGGTTCAAATTTGATGTCCGGTAAATGGCAGGCATGCCGCGCCAGAGTGATGTGAGGGATATAGGGCCGGCTATCGGTGGGCAGACCGTTGGCGCGAACACGAATGTCTAATTCGGCTGCCAACTTTGCCGCTTCCGGCGCAACTTGCTTGCAGGATAAACATAAAACTCTGGGTTTACTCCAATAACTTAAGCTGTCGAAAGTCAGTGCAAAAGGTTGGGCGCTAATGTCGTTGACGGACTGTTTAATCGATAATTCAGTGGCTGGGTCAACATGGCCTAAAAACACTAACGTTACATGCAGGTTGTGCGGCTGTACCCATTTGAAATCTTTGGACGGGAGAGATCGTTTTAAACACGTCAGCGTTTGCCGGGTTTCATCGTCAGGCCATAAGGCGAAAAACAATCTTGACGTATCTGGCATAGTTTTAAATTATGGTTATATGAATGAATCCTATCTACGCAATAAACCGATAATTTTACGGCAGCGGGAGAACAGATAAGCCGAAATATACTTTGATGAGTCTGTCACGAAAATCGAAATCCGTCACTGGAATTTTTTTATGAATTCACGAGCAACAATGCTGAGAACGCTTAAAGAGTACCGGTGGCAGAGGAATTATTGGGTGCTTTAACGTTAACAGAATAAGTGAGTTGCAATGTTGCATTTAATGCGCATATGTTATATGTTAGGGCTCAAATTTTATGAGCTCTCTGCGTTCATGTTTTTAGATTGATGGGGTGAATAGTTTTAGCGGCTTATAAGATAGGTTAGTCTTGGGGTGTGCTTACGTCATCACATTGCGTGGCCTTTCGAATGTCTGAAATTGTAATGTCAGCAAGGTATCCTGGTTTTTATCTATGTTGAAAGATATCAATTTGTTCTTTCTTTGGATGTGATTGCTGGCTGGTTTTTCTTTTTAAGTATTGAATAGCAGTTTACTAACATGATTGCAGACGTATTGGTTTTTCTGAAAAATCGCCTTAACGCGCATTTTCATTCGCTATCGGGAGCTGGCCTCGCCGATGCGGGAGAAGATAAAGTGGTTTTTGTCGATGGCGACCAAAAACCGGATTCTACGAGTTTTAAGCTCGGCGCAGTATCGTTGCTGTTGTTTAACATTGAACGAGACGTCATTAACCGGCAGGCCGATAATTATGTACGAGTGGCTGATGATGGATCAACGCGTAAAGTGAGTCCTGAGATCAATATCAACCTCCATATCCTGTTCGTAGCCAAATTTAAGGACTATGAACAAAGCCTGCACTACCTTTCTATGATTCTCAGCTATTTTCAAGCTAATCATTATTTGGATCGGCAAAATGCACCCGAGTTAGGCAATCCTATCGATCATCTGGTGTTAGAGCTTAATACCCTCACGACCACGCAACAAAATGAGTTATGGGGGATTTTACGAAGCAGCTATTTGCCCTCGCTGGTTTATAAGGTAAAAGCCCTCACTTTTGTTGACGACGGAGGAATGCCGGCAGCCGATATTAGCGAAATTATCCTTAATCAGGAGCGGTTATGAATTATTCGCCATTAGTCATGATTAAGCTAATGCATTCTTTCTATGACCGTGGCGAATGCCCTGATTTTTCCATTACTGCCGATGCTCAAACCGCAAGTTTACTGAACAATCATCGCTGTGTTGTTAAACCCGATCCTTACGGTTTGACGGTTTATGTACCGCTCGATAACCAACAACCTCTGATTCGTTTTGCTGACAACAGCCAGCTATCTTTCGATCTTAATCTGCAAAACAACGATTTTGCCTTGTATTCCGATCAGCGTCTTGAGCTTTCTAATTCACTGGGTTGGCAAGGGCTTACAGCTAATCCTCAGCAAGGCTTTTTGACTAGGCCTAATGATAACGAGCCGCTGCTTAGTATCGCTATTAAACGCGACTTTAATCAAATTGCGCCCACACTCGGAGCTGATGAAATTCGTTTTTTTGCTAAGCCGGTTTTATGGTTTTACTATGTGGTAACAGATCAAAGCAATAGTGATCAATTTGCGATTGTCGATGTCGGACAAGACATTCAAAAAACGACTTGGCAGCGCTGTGAACAGTTATCTGACGATAGCATCTATACTCAACTCGCCAAGCAGTATCCTTCCATGCCCATTGTTTGTTTTGTATGCGAACAGACTTTAGATTGCCGTGAATCCTGTACTAAGCATTTGCAGCTTAAGCTAGGTGAGCACATCGTTTTTGAACATTTGCCCAGCCCTTGTTATCGGAATTATTTTCATGTCGAGGCCAAGACAGGTTCAAAACCTACAGACGCGATTTATGAAATCGTGAAATATTTTACTAACACAATATTAATCAAGGGGTAAATCCATGGCGACTTCTTACAGTACTCCAGGCGTATACGTTGAAGAAATTTCTACCTTAGCGCCCTCTGTCGCTTCGGTGGCGACTGCAATACCGGCTTTTATCGGCTACACGGAAAAAGGGCCGCTTTTAAAACCTACCCGTATTGACACCATGCTTGATTACGAGAATCTGTTCGGCGGTGCCAATCCGAGCGCTTTTAGCGTGGCGGTTAATAATCCCGGCACTGATTCGCAAAGCATAGGGGCAATTACCCGAACCGATGCCAAGCAAGACCAGTTTTTGATGTATTATGGCCTCAGCTTGTATTTTCAAAACGGCGGCGGCAGTTGCTACATTATCTCAGTCGGTAATTATTCGGCAACGCCCGCTAAAGCTGATTTTATTCCGGCGATTGCGGCTCTTGAGAAGGAGGATGAGCCGACGCTGATAGTATTGATAGATGCTACGCCACTCAAAGCGGCTGATTATTACAGTTTGTGTACGACAGCATTGGCTCAGTGTAAAAAACTGGGTGATAGGTTTTTAATTGTCGATGTCCCTAAAGGCGAAAAGATTGATGACTTTAGAACCGGTATCGGCAGCAATAACCTTAGTTACGCCGCCGTTTATTACCCTTACTTAACGACCACGCTGAATTTTCAGTATAAAGAAACCGACGTCAAGCAAACGGCTGTGGGTAAGAGCTTTCAAATTACCTCTAACACCAACGGGGTTAATGTGATTTACACTGGCGCTGCTACAGATGTGCCAAAAATCAAAATAGCTACCGATGCCGATGTGACTACCGGCAAAGCCGAATTCACTGTTTCTTCAGGCGCCAATAATATCAAAACCTTGGAAATAAAAATTCCTATTGCGGCAGCGGATGTATTGCAACCGACGGGTACGGAAATGGCTGATCTATGGGCGGCCTGGAAAAATGCCAATGCTGCCGGTGGGTTCAATGTGACCATCAACGGAACCGGCGGTGACACAGTTGCCGCAATTACCCTCAAAAATATTGACGCAGTTGCAACGACTGAACCCACATTATCTGATCTAAAAGGCGCCAATACCGGACTGTATAATCAAATCAAAACCAGCTTGAGCAGTCAGCGCGTAGAACTGCCACCCAGCGCCGCGGTTGCCGGTGTTTACGCCAGTGTTGACCGAGATCGTGGCGTTTGGAAAGCGCCGGCCAATGTCAGCTTAAATTCGGTGATAGGCCCTGTCAGCAAAATTTCCGATGTAGAGCAGGATTCGCTCAATATCGACCCGACTGCCGGTAAATCTATCAACGCTATCCGTACCTTTACCGGTAAGGGTACTTTAGTGTGGGGAGGGCGTACCTTAGCCGGTAACGATAACGAATGGCGTTATGTTTCGGTACGGCGTTTGTTTATTACCATTGAAGAGTCGACACGCAAAGCTTCGGCATTCGCCGTTTTTGAACCGAATGACGCAACGACTTGGCTGAAAGTTAAAGCGATGATCGAAAGCTATCTTTATGGTTTGTGGCAACAAGGCGCTTTGGCCGGTTCCAAACCGGAGTCTGCTTATTTCGTCAGCGTCGGCTTAGGCAAGACCATGACGGCCCAAGATATACTCGAAGGAAAATTGATAGTGACTATTGGCGTGGCAGCTGTCAGACCCGCTGAATTTATCGTCTTGCGTTTCTCGCATAAGTTGCAGGAAGCTTAAAACTGCTCACGTCTTTTGACCTACTACTAACTTCATGGAGTCACTGTTATGGCACTTACCAAAGATGAAATAAAAAAATCCTATCCTTTGCCCGTTTACAACTATAAGGTTGAAATTGCCGGTGTGGCGATCGCCTTTACCGAAGTATCGGGTTTAACCATTGAATACAATACCAGCACCTATATTGAAAGCCAAACTGCAAGCGGCATTGCCGGTACCCGCACTTTATATATGCCCGCGCAACTTAAGCCTGTAAATATTACCTTAAAAAAAGGCATGGTGCGCGTGACCAGTGTTGCCACACTGTATAAATGGATCAGCACTGCGACTATCAATCAGCTGGAAAAGAAGGATATTTATGTCCGCTTATGCGATGAACAAGGTAAAGCCGTTATTAGCTGGAAAGTCATCAATGCATTTCCGACCAAACTCGATGCTCCCAGTTTTGACGCCAAGTCTAACGATGCTGCGATTGAAAGCATGTCGCTAATGGCTGACGGCGTTGTGATTGAGGAAGCTTAAACGCCGATGGCATTAAGCAAAGAGGACATTAAGTCGACGTATCCGTTACCCGCGTACAACTATCGGGTAACGATATTAGATAATGGCGCGGCTAATGTGTTGGGCTTTTCGGAGGTATCCGGTTTGTCGATTGCGTATGAACCGGTGACTTACAAACATGGATTCAGTTTCCTGATGGGCATTCAGATCGTTCCAGGGATGCGTCAGCCGATTAAATTGACTTTAAAAAAAGGCTTGACCCTGAATGGCGATTTTTTGCAAAACTGGCTCAATAGCTGTTACTTAGACCCTTGGTTAATAACCAGCAGGCGCGATGTTATTATTGATCTTTGTGATGAAAAAGGCTTGCCGGTGATTCGCTGGAAAGTGAAACAAGCTTTGCCAACCAAACTTGATGCGCCTACTTTTACCGCAAACAGCAATGAAGTTGCGATCATCAGTATGGAATTAGTCGCTACCGATTTGGAAGCGGATTACCACCCCTCTTAACTTATGTGACGATTATGGATATACCCGGTGATCTTTATCAAGCCGTACACGGCGGGCCGCCATTGGCGTTTCGCTTCGGCGTGTTTTTTCTTGTAGGGGGCGTTGTTCCTAATCCTTTGGACATTCGTTTTAGCAAAGTCTCGGGACTTAACTCTCGAATCGATACGCAAGCCGTCAATGAGGGCGGGCAGAATTTATTCACGCATCATTTGCCGACGCACGTACAGTATGACAATCTGGTTTTAGAGCGGGGTATGGCAATCGGTTCGATATTAGTTGCGGAATTTAATGCCACTATGTCGTTATTTAAATTTAATCCCTGTAATGTACTGGTGACCTTATTCGATGAATCCGGTATACCTGTTAGTGGTTGGTTGTTTATGACGGCATATCCGGTCAAATGGACTGTTTCCGAGTTGTCTGCCGAGTCGAATCAAGTTGTCATTGAAACCATGGAATTAGCCTATCAACGTATGCAAGCAATCAGGTTATAAAGGTATGGCGGTTGAAATTCGTGAACTTGTCATCAGGGCAGTCATTAAAGATGAACAAAACTCATCTGAGGAAACGGGTACTGAAACAGGGGAACATGACATGCAGGGTCGCGACGCGATTATTGAAGCCTGCGTTAAACAAGTGTTAAAAATTCTGAACAGAAAACAAGAGCGATAACATGCCACTAAGCAATCCATTCAAGCTGGAAAAGTTGACCATAACGGCCTACAAGGATGACAAACGAACCGAAAAGGTGGGTGATCCTTTTAAAGCCATGTTCAACCCGGAATCTTTTAGTGAAAAGTATTCTACCAAACTGCTTAAAAAGCCCAGCTTAAATCCTGCCTCGCAGACAGTGACTTTCGGCTATACGCCGCCGCCGCTGTTATCGTTAAAGCTGCTACTTGACGGTACCGGTAGCAATGAGTTGGGCGTGGAAGCCTTGGCCAATGCGCTGACGGGTAACAACTTAAGCGTGGCGGACAGAATTAAGCAGTTTCTTTCCATCGCCTCTGACATAAACGGTAAACTCCATCAGCCGAATTATTTGGACGTGACCTGGGGTAAGCTGACTTTTCCCTGCCGACTTCAAAGCGTTGATATTAACTATACCCTTTTTAACCCTGATGGCACACCGTTACGCGCAGAATTAAACATTTCTTTGCTATTCGACCAGAACGCTAAAAAAAGTCAGTCGATTGCCGGCTTAAGTTCCCCCGACTTAACCCATAGCCGTATAGTCAAGGACGGCGATACGCTGCCTTTATTAAGCAAAGAGATATACGGCACATCAAACCAGTACTTGTGGATAGCGCAACAAAATCAACTGGATGATTTTAGGAATCTAAACCCTGGACAACGCTTGTTTTTTCCGCCTTTAGTGTAAGAACTTGCCGCTATGAACTTTGTTACCGTTACCATACAGAGTGATAGTAAAGACATAGACCCCATTTACGTCTTATTGTCAGTTCACGTAAATATGGAGGTTAATCGGATTCCGTACGCCGAGTTGGTCTATGTTGACGGTGATGCTGCAAGTAGGGAATTTGTGCTCAGCGATACCGATATATTTGAACCGGGCAAAAAAATTACAATCAAGCTGCGCTACGAAGAAGATCCGTCTACAGAAAAAACCGTCTTTACAGGCTTGGTGGCGAGACAGGAGATTAATGCCGAACCGGGTAATTCAACGTTGACCGTGATCATTAAAGATGCCGCGGTTGCCATGACCCAAGGTAAAAATCACCGTGTTTTTGCCGAAATGAGTGATGATGAAGTTATAAAAAAAATAATCGGGCTGCATAAGTTAAAAGCCAAAACAATCGACAGCACTCAGCCTAAACATGCGGAACTTGTGCAATATGCGTGCAGCGATTGGGACTTTGTCTTGGCGAGGGCTGAAAGCAACGGTTTGCTCATTACAATACAGGACGAGTCGATTTCCGCATTATCGATAAAAGCTCCCAGTGCAGCGGCGGTAACCTTGGAGCAGGGCATCAATGAGATTTATAACATCGATATTGAGGCCAATGGCGTAGGCCAGTATAAAAAAGTTTCCGCCTCAGCTTGGGATGTCAAAAATCAGCAAAGTCTAAAGACCGACAAGTCAGATAATCTTAGCTTGACGCCGGGCAATTTAAGCAGTCGAGATCTGGCTGGAAGTTTAGGCGGTGAAGATTATGCGTTAGCGACTTCGGCAGCATTGAGCCAGGCAGAGTTAACCGCCTGGATCACCGGCAAACTGGCTAGAACTCAGTTGAGTTTAATTCGCGGATGTGTGTCTTTACCCGGAAGAACCGATGTAGCGTTATTGGATGCGATAGAAATTAAAGGCCTAGGCAAACGTTTTGATGGCAAAGCGATCGTTACCGGTATCGGCCATCGTGTTACTCCGGGGTCCTGGATTACCGATATACAGCTCGGTCTTGCCGATCAATGGCTGTTAAACAGCGATGAGGCTAATGGTCTGCCTGCCTCGGGTTTGCTGCCCGGTATTTCAGGGCTGCATATCGGACAGGTGTTAGATCTTAGCGAGGATCCCGACAAGGAATTGAAAGTAAAGATTAAATGGCCGACGTTACCGGATGATGGCAACACCTTGTGGGCACGTCTTGCCTCGCCGGATGCAGGCAAAGATCGCGGTTTTTTTTTCCGGCCGGAAGTTGGCGATGAAGTGGTCATGGGGTTTGTTAACGGCGACCCGCGTCAAGCCATTATTTTAGGTTCTTTGTATGGATCAAAAAACAGTACGCCAACGCGTTTTGGTCAGCCGGATGATAAAAACAATGGCCGGGGCATTGTCAGTAAAAAAGGTATGGTCATCGGTTTTGATGATGAGAAAGCGATTGTGTATATCGAAACACCGGGCAAAAATACCATTACCCTTGATGATGACGGAAAAAAAATTGAACTAAAAGATCAGCATGGCAACTGTATAACGATGGATGACAAGGGTATTACTTTAAAAAGTGCCAAAGATTTCAAGCTGGAGGCGAGTGGTGATGTAGAAATTAAAGGCACTAAGGTGGACATTAAATAAACGTGCGGAAGAGGTAGGCACGCAGGATAAAAATTTTAACTAACAAGGTACAACATGGATAAGCAAGCTATTAATCTACAACTTTCCGCTGATGAAATTAACCTGTTACTCGAGGGCCTAGGCAGTATGCCTTTTGTAAAAGTCTACGGTCTGATTGGGAAAATTCAGGAGCAAGCTTCAGGACAGCTTAATAAAGCGCCTGAGTCCCCCGTTGCAGGCGGGGAAGAATAATCATGAGCAGCGACGCACAGGCTTCTTTTTTGGGTAAAGGTTGGAGCTTTCCGCCCAGCTTTAGTCAAAATGGGCTGGATGTGCATTGCGTATCGGAGCATCAGGATATTCAGCAAAGCCTACAAATTTTATTAAACACCGCTCAGGGTGAGCGCATTATGCGCGAAGATTTTGGCTGCGACTTACAGCGCTTTATGTTTGAAGAAATCAGTCAAAGCCTGGTCAATACCCTGACCCGATTGATTACCGATGCGGTACTGTATTATGAGACGCGCATCGTATTGAATGCTATCAATGTTGATGAGAGCTCCCAGACCCAAGGCTTGTTGATGATTGCTATAGATTACACGGTAAGGAGCACTAACTCCCGCTTTAATCTGGTTTATCCGTTTTATCTGAACGAGGCGAGTTACGCCAATGCTTGATTCTATTCTCTTGGAAGGCGATAAAGCCATTTTTATGCCCAATTTCGGAGCCGCGATAGTCGTCGTTCAACCCGGCGACTTAAAAGCCACCGGACCTGCAACCGTCAAGGGTAAAAAAATCTGTGTAGACGGCGATGAGAAAAAAGTCTCTGTCCCCGGCTGCGCTTATATGACACCGCAATATTGCATTCCCGGCGTCGGTACGTTGGAAATTGATGCGCTAGCCGGGGATCAGAAAGCCGGAAAAACTAAAACCGGCGGTAAGCTGGTGTTACTCAAAGGAGGAACTTTTACCGCCAAGTTTTCCGTTCAAACCCCGGCGCAACAGCCGCCGCCGGGGCCAGGTGGGCCTATTCCCGATAGCACCGCGCAGTATTCAGGTAGCGGTATGTTTCTGACCACCAATCTCACCGTTAAAGGTAGCTGAGTAAATTATCATGACCGAGCCGGTATCCCCTTTTGCTTCTAATCGCGACGGCACTAGCCAAATACAACGTTTATTGCCTGCATTACAAGCAGATTTTGTAGGAATTGACGAGCGCAGTTTACGTGATCAGTTAATGCTTGCTCATGAGTTTGCCAAAGAGCTTCGCTACTTCAATGATGAAAATGTTGCGACCGGTAACTGGCAGGCGTTGTTAAATCCAGAGGCTAAAGACGGTAGTGATTTTGCCGCTTGGTTAGAGCAAATAGAAAACTTTGTTAAACAACCTGAAAACTATGCTGATGAGCGTTTTTACAATCTGCACAGGCCTCATTTTGTTTTATATCTGACATTTTTACAATTGCTGAAAAATACCCAAGGGCAGCTGAATCAACTCACTGCAAGGCATTTGGATTTTTATTACCGCACGGTATTGAACTTCAAAAAAAAACCGCCGCAAGCCGACCGTGTCAATGTGCTGATTGAACCTTCCAGTCAGGTGAGCAAGGTATTATTGCCGATGGGTGCCCTACTGGCTGCTGGGAAAGATAGTCAGGGTAAAGAGCTGGTTTATCGCACCGAATCTGACTTGGTTGTTAATCATGCCAAAATTGCCCGACTCAGTTCTGTTTACGTGAATAAACAAATTATCGGTATTCGGGAAGCGCGTGAGCAGTACACCGGTACTAAAAATGATGCGGTCATGGAAATGTTAAAAGTCGTTCTAGGCGATCCCCTGCCGGGCGATGCATTGCCAATCTACCCGCCTAAGGCCGTAGCCACTTTTGACCTGTTGACGCAACTGTATACACTGGTGAAATTTATCGGGATAGACAGTGGCTTGTTTATGGAAATCGGTGAGCTGCGTAGCTTGATACAACGAAAATATAGTCGAGGTCCTGCGGCGGATGGCGACTGGCAAACCATTAACCGGCTTTTGACGGAAATGGGTAAAATCCGCTCCGGTGATTCGAGTTTTACCTTACCTGCAAAGAATGATTTTAGGGATTTTGATAGTAATATTAAAGCTGCTTTAGGTTTTAGCTCAACAACAGACTATTTTTCCACACTGACGCTGGCAAAGAACTTTACTCAGCTTTATGAGCAGCGCACCAATGATGATGTTAAAAAGTTCATGTTCGATAATAAATTGGACGTTGAGCTTTTTAACGAAATGATGCTGATTAAAGTCCCGATTGATAATGACTGGCGAGAAATAAACAGGCTTCTGGAAAGAGCGGGACAAAGACAAAGAAAACAGCCCGAATACCAATTGCCGACTACCGAGCCACCCAATTTCGACAGCAACTTTACAGCGGCTCTTGGCGCTCCCGCCTATCCAAAGATTAAAGGCCTCCCGAGCATAGATAGTCTGGACAGTTTTTATCAGGCCTTGTGTGTTATAGAAGAATATTTCTTTATGCCGTTGGAAGATTTTTTGTTGCTGATGGATGCCGCAACAGCCGCCAATGCAGCTAATTTCCTATGGGCCATTGTGTATGACAATTGCGCCAAGGCTTACCGGAAAAAAGTCACAGCCACGCATAAGAGGCAATTAAATAACTTACGTTCGGCTTCTGAATCTGGGCAAACAGAAGAAGATCGGATATTAGCTTTCCAATCGGTAATGCAACTGGTATTGGGCGTTCCTGCTACCGACAACAGTGATTTATTGAATCGCGTCAAGGCGTATTTGCCCTTAGCAACCAATTTATCCTTGCCTGAACAGGAACAAGCCGATAAGGAGGTAAAGTTACTTGATTTTGCTGCGGCAGGTGCCGAGCTAACAGCCGGTGACTGGGAGAGTGTCGTCAATACCTTGGAAAAGGCTTGGCGTAATCGTCTCCCGACACCGGTTGCGCAAAAAGTCACTTGGCTAAGCTTAAATGCCAGGGCGGACACCTCGACAGCAAAAGTTTCAAGTAGTAGCGATTCCAGTTACTGGTACACTTTTGGTCAGCGGCAGGCTCTTGTCGACACCGAGCAAAGCCTGCCGCCGGTCGGCAACATCGGTTTCGCCATCAGTTCGCCGATGCTGTGCTTGGCCCAGGGAAAAAGAGTTTTGACGCTGACTTTAGTATTTAAGCAGGAACAATTTAATACTGAAAAAATCAACGCCGCGTTAAGCAAAAATCCATTCCTTATCGAATTGAGTTCGGCAAAGGGCTGGGTAACGGCAGATAGTATGAATGTGAAAGCGGGCGATTATCCAGTCAAGCCACCCGCCGAAGCTTTAAAAAGTATTAGCTGGACACTAACGTTTGAAAAAAGTGCGGAACCAATAACCGCTTTACCTGACTCTGATGCCACGTACATTAAAACTTCCTGGCCGGTACTTAGGTTAATGTTGCAGCCTTGCTGGGATGATGTAGGTAAACGCTATGTGACTGACTACCCTTTGTTTCAAGATTTGTCGCTGGAAAAAGCATTGCTTGATGTCTCAGTGGAAGGTTTGGCGGATTTCAAACTGCAAAACGATGACTACACGCTAACGCCTAGCAAACCCTTTGAAGTATTCGGCAGTAGCCCTGCCATTGGCGCCAGATTGAATTTCGGCTATTCCGAGTTAATGCAAAAAAAGCTTACTGGCCTTAATCTTAATCTGCAATGGATGAATGTGCCTGCCGCTAAGATGGATGAGTACTACGCAAATTACGGTACGGTAAGTGTCACAAGCAAGACTGACGCGCAGGGTGTTAAAACGAACGTTACTAGCTTTATCCCCACTATAGCGGACAACACCGTCTTTAAATGTAAAATCGGCATGGTCGATCAACGCCTTGAATTGCCGTTAGACGATTCGGCGGCTTTGTTGCCCTTATTTAATAAAAACGATGCCAAAGCCTCCACTAGCTTGGCGATTGCCAATATTCCCGTGCGCATTCAAGTAAATAGAGCGGGCTACCGTTATGAACGCTTGTTTGCCGAAGCTAATGACGATGATGTAACCCATTGGTCGCGTTACTGGTTCTTAGAATTGGCGGGACGTGATTTTCAACACAGCGCATACCCTGGCATTGCCTCAGCCAAGTCCGTAGACTTGGCGGCAGCTATTGTTAATGCTAAAGAGACTCCTGTTAATGCCAATGACTATAAAGTCAACCCACCCTATACGCCGAAGCTTAAAAGTCTTAGCATTGATTACAGCGCGGCAATAGAAATAAACCTGGCTGCGGTGCAAAGTGATGATGCCGACCAGCTTTACCACCTGCATCCTTTTGGTCATGCGCCAATACAAATCGATAGCCAAAGCGGCGGTTATAGCTTGTTGCCCGCTTATCACAACGAAGGCGAGTTATATATCGGTTTAAGTGGTATGCACGCCCCGCAAACCTTATCGATGTTGCTGCAAATGGCTGAAGGCACTGCTAACCCCGATCTAGCGGTGGCCAAAGTGCAATGGAGCGTATTAAGCGATAACCGTTGGAATAGCCTTGACAAAGGACAATTGCAGGCCGATGCCAGTGATGGCTTATTGCAATCCGGCATCGTTTCATTACAGTTGGAAGCAGTGAAACCGAGTACTTTGTTGCCCCCCGACTTGTTTTGGCTTCGGGTTGCGATTAGCGAGGGTTGCGATAGCGTTTGCGACACTATTGGCGTTTACTCTCAGGCGGTGGCGGCAAGTTTTATCGATCAAAATAATAGCGAGGATCATCTAAATCAGCCGCTGCCGGCCAATTCGCTCAAAGGATTGGTAGAACCCGTTGCCGGCATTGCTGGAATTAAGCAGCCGTTTACCTCGTTCGGAGCTAAGCCCAGTGAGCTGGATAGCCATTTTAATACTCGCGTCAGCGAACGTTTACGGCACAAACAGCGTGCTGTCGGTCTTTGGGACTATGAACGATTGGTTCTGGAACAATTTCCCGAGCTTTACAAAGCCAAATGTATTCCGGCTCAATCTTTGGAAAATTTAGGGCAAGTCACCGTGGTGGTGATTCCCGATGTGCGCAATCGGCTACCGTTCAACCCTTTTACACCTAAGGCTCCCGCCAGTTTACTCAATGACATTGGCGACTTTTTAAACACCCACGCTCCTATGGGGGCGCATATTGTAGTTAAAAACGCCTGTTATCTCCCGGTAAAGCTGCGCTTTGCGGTGCGTTTTCAGCCAGATGTCGATACTGGTTTTTATACACAAAAGCTTAACGAAGACGTGAATCATTTTTTATCACCCTGGGCGTATGAACAAGGGAAAGACGTGGTTATCGGCGGAAGAATATACGCCAATGCCATCATCGATTTTATCGAAAGATGCGCTTATGTCGATTACGTCGAGCACTTTAAGATGTTTTTGGGGGCTGAAAACGGCCTTGATTATCAATTGATAATCAAACCCCCTTTAACATCCAGTAGCGAGGGTTACTTTGTCGAAGCCCCTCGTCCAGATGCCGTGCTGATTGCGGCCCGAGAACATGATATTGATTTAATCACAGACCTTAACGTCGACGGACAAACATTTAAAGGTATTAATTATATGAAGCTGGAACTTGATTTTGTGGTCAGCTGATTAACCTAATTGTAAAAAACATTGCATTCAATATAAGAGATCATCATGGATATTAACAAAAAAAACCGTTCCGATCTAAAATCCTATTTCGTCAAAAACAGTGTTCCGACGGAAAGCAATTTTGCCGATCTTATTGACGCGGGGTTTAACCAAAAAGACGACGGCATCGTTAAACTGCCGGGCGACCCGTTAAGTATTGAAGCAGCCGGTGATGTGGCCGGATTGCTCAAAGTCATCAATTTGTACGCAAAATTTCAAGACAACAACCCGGCTTGGTCGCTACAACTGAATCCACGCACCGACCCTAACGTAGCGGCTACAGCTAAAGCCGGTCTTGGTGTGGTCGACGGCAGCGGTGCGACGCGTTTGTTTATTGATAAGGCAACCGGCAACCTGGGTATAGGTACTCTCGCCCCCCCAGCAGGATTAACGGTCATCGGCACAGCCAATATTAGCAATGGTAATGGTTGGGCCAATGCCAATGGCAAGATGGCGAGCGGTTCACTTACAATAGGCGGTATCACTGCCAATTATGGCGGAGGGAGTAACTGGACAGCTAATACTGCCGCATTATTGCTGGAAACACTGGCCAATACCGAAATCGCAGTAAATGACGCGAATACGCGTGTCGTCAGTTTAATGTATTACGAAGGCGATGCGGCTAACCGCATTACGATTGGACGCGATATGGGCTGGGGCGTTACGCCCGTCACTATCGCCAATAACCTCATTGTCAAGGGCGTAATGACGCCTAGCGCGGGAGCCACCGAAACTAACGGTATCCTGTTTCCAAAAGACCCAGGTGGCGGCGGTGGCGATGCGGCTTGGTTGCGTTACTATGCCCGAGCCGGCGAGTCCATGACGTTGGAGCTGGGTATTAATAACGATCCCGATGATCATATTGCCCTAATGCCTTCCGGCAATGTTGGCATAGGAGTCAACAATCCCGGTTATTCTTTAGACGTAAGAGCATCGAGAGGAATAAAATTGGGCTTGGAAGGCAACGGTGGCGGGCAATTAATTTTAGCCAACAACAAGGATGACAATAGAATATATTTAGAAGCTTTCAGCAAAGACGGTGCGGGCTCCGCCGCTGAATTATTGTTAACCGGTAAAAACGCAGCGAGCGTTCCCAAGTTAAGCTTTGTGGCGGATGTCACTAACATCACCGGTAATGCCGGGATTGGCCTAACAATCACCCCCATTGCCAAACTCGATATTGCTCAAGCTGCGCGTAGCGGCGCACATCCAGCGGCGGTTAAAGGACTCTATATTACCGGAGATTTCGGGCCTGATGCGGACGGCATTGAGTTTCGCCACAGCAATGCCACCCAAGGCATCGGCTTTGGATATAACACAATCTATGCCTCAGGCAGTAACGCCGATCAGCATTTACAACTGAAACCCAAGGGCGCGGGGGTGATGCGCGTTTTAGGCGCCGCCAATATTTCCAACGGTAACGACTATGCAAACGACAACAAATTTATGAGCAGCGGTTCGCTGACTATAGGCGGCACCAATGCCAATTACGGCGGCGGTAAGGGTTGGAATGCCAGCACCGCAGGCTTGTTATTTGAAACGCTGGCGAATACCGAAATTGCCGTGCATGATTCCGGTAATCGGGTGGCCAGCCTGATGTACTTTGAAGGTGATGCAACTAACCGCATTACTATCGGACGGGATATGGGCTGGGGCGTTAGTCCCGTTAATATCGCCGGCAACATCACTTTAGACGGCAATGTCGCCTTAGGCGGCTTTACCGGTGCCGACGCAGACGAGTGGCCGAAAGTCACTTGGTATCGGGATACTCCTAATAATTGGGATGAAGGGCTTATTAAACACGCCTCTAATAGGGGGTTTTTTGGACGTACCGGTTTTGGTATTCATTTACATTCAAGCCGCGATTGGACATTTTTCTCAACCGGCTGGACTCCCTTATTGGGTATCGAGGGCGGGACTGGCAATACCAAAATTAAAGGCATGTTAACAGTCGGTGTTCTGCGACTAGGGGATAAATGGCGGCTTTCAGCTGTAGGCGACCATGATGGCAACGATGACTGGTTGCGTTTGATGAAAGCGGATAACTCCGGTTATTACGGCGGCTTTGCTGCGGGTAGGCTGTGGACTGCTGTTGGTGCACTTAGTGGATCTGATAAGCGGTTAAAAAAGGATATTAATCCATTGGAAAGTTCGCTAAGTAAGCTTTCATTGTTGCAAGGCGTCTCTTTTAAATGGAGGGACTTGAAAGTGGAGGGCACGCAGATCGGCCTTATCGCTCAGGAGGTTGAGACTGTATTCCCTGAATTAGTGGAAACAGGGCCCGATGGCATGATGGGCGTCAATTATACCGGCCTTGTTGCCGTTCTTATCGAAGCGCTCAAAGAACAGCAAAATCAGATTCAGCAACTTTTTGCGGCGGTTAAAAGCTAACCTTGCAGCCGTGTAAGATACGCACAACGTACCTTTAAACTGAACTAATCGCATCGTAAGCCGTGGTAAATCTTATGTTAACCAACTTTTCACCGACTGATACAACACCTGTGCCGACCCTTGACTACGAAAATTTGCGCAAGGAGGGGATTGCTTGGCTGGAAAAGCTTGCCGGTCCCGAGTGGACTGATTTTAATGCCCATGACCCTGGCATTACTATTTTGGAGCAAGTTTGTTACGCACTCACCGACCTTTCTTATCGAATTAACTATGACATGGAGGATTTGTTAAGTCGGGAGGGCGAGGATACTTACGACAGTTTATACAGTCCGCAGCAAATATTGACTTCGAAGCCGGTTACTTTATTGGATTTGCGTAAACTGGTCATTGATGTGGAAGGCGTTAAAAATGCCTGGATTGAACCGGTTTGCGACCCCACGCCGCCTTTGTATTACAGAGAAAAGCAAGCTTCTGAGGCTGGCGAGAAAGTGATTGGTTTAAAGCTTGACGAGGGTGCCAGTCCTTTAGCTTTGCATGGAGTTTACCGGGTTTTGATAGAAAAATCCGAAGCAGAAGCACTCAACAAGGTCGGGGGAGCGATTGTTCGCGATGTTGCCGAACGTTTGCACGCCCAACGCAGTTTGACGATAGATTTTGAATCCATACAAGTCCTAGACGACCAGAATGTTCAATTGCAAACCAGTATCGAAATTGATACGCAGGCTGACCCGGAAGAAGTCTACCTTGGTATCCTAGGAAAAATTGCTGCTTATCTGTCGCCAAGTCCATGCTTTTATAGCCTCGAAGAATGTTTAGCTCAAGGTAAGCCGATTGAGGAGATTTTTGACGGCCCGTTGTTGGATCACGGCTTTATCGACAGTCAGGAGCTTATCGGTCTAAAACGCAAAAAAAATCTCTATGCTTCGGATTTGATCCGGGAAATCATGGATGTTACTGGCGTGCGTATGGTTGAATATGTGGTCTTTAAAAGCGGAGATAAGCTGAATGATGCAACTTTTGTGCTGGATAGCGCTAAAACCCCAAAGCTGGATATTGATAACAGCAAAGTGACTCTGAAAAAAAGGCAATTGCCGATTCAGTTGAATAGTGAAACTCTGGTTAAGCGATACTTTAGCAATCAACAAAACGCGTTACAGCGTAAGCTTGTCAGTTCAAGCCTACCGCGACCCAAAGGGCGTGATCGACACATCGAGCGTTATTATTCGCTGTTGCTCCAGTTCCCTAAAGTCTATGGAATTGGCGCAGCAGGTTTGCCAAGCACCGCAAGTGAGCAGCGCAGAGCGCAGGCCAAACAGCTTAAGGCTTATTTGCTATTGTTCGAGCAACTGCTTGCTAATAGCTTTAGCCAATTAGCTCATGTAAAAGACTTATTTTCATTTCGGGTTGAACAACCGGCCAGTTATTTTGTCGCCAGTTTGGATGATGACAATGTAGGCGGTTTGTGGGTAGACCCAAATAACAAATCTCGCGGAGACAGCCTGCAAAAATTTTTCGCCGCTAATTTGGTGGACGATACGGCAGCCCAAGCTGACGATTGGCAGAGAAAAACTCGTTTTATCGACCATTTGTTGGCGCGTTTTGCAGAACAATTTACCGATTACAGCAGTTTTTTTATTCCTGGCGCCGGCCAGCAAGAGCCGCTTAGCCCAGAAGAACGTCTTAACGAACAGGAGGGTTTTAGGACACAAGTACAGCTTAATAAGCTAGCGCTACTCCGCCGTTATAATCAAATCAGCAGCAAGGGCACCGGTTTTAATGTATTGGCGCCCTACGGCTCGGATAATCGTTCAAACTTAGAGCAAAATTTGCGGCTTAAATTGGGTATTTTAGAGGACGGTAATGAGAAATTGTTCGTCGTCGAGCATGCCTTATTGCGCCCCATGACCGGAGACATCCCGCAACAGAGCTCCCTCCTTAGCAACGCCCGCTCTAGCGATCCTTATTCGCTGCAACTGAGCGTGGTTCTTTTTGCGGCCGATTTTCGTAGCGCTGATTTTAAACATTTGGTTGAGCAAATTGTGCGGGATGAGACACCGGCCCATTTGATTGTTTATATCCGCATGGATCTGAAGGATGCGGCCTATTTCGATGCGACCTATAAACATTGGCAACAGACACACTTGGCTTATCGAATACTCAGCGATCAAGGCATTTTAAACGGCTCGATAGCGCAGTCAGCCGCCATTTCTTTGCGTGATGCGCGGGATCGGCTGATCGACCTGTTGGGCATAGCTACGACCTATCCTTTACGCGATTTGGCTATTGCCGACGTTAACACAGTCGCCTACAACATGAGGGCCAGAATCGTTATTAGCAATAGTCAGCAAGGCGTTAGCTATTGTTTGTGCGATGACAAGCAGCAAGCCATAGCCTCAGACGCTAAACAGCCGGATATGAAGTTGCTGGCTGATGGCAATGGCGGCGATGTGGAACTGGTTACTCCAGTCATTATTAATGATCGCAGTTTTAGCATTAAAGCAACTAAACTAAACAGCGGCCTATTTAACTTTTTGCTGAAAACGCCAATCGTTAAAGTTGGGTTGGACGTGACTCTAGTGGCGAGCATTCAACATGGAGAGCTGCTGGTAGCCAGCGATACCCCAGCTGCAAACGCGGCCAGGATTGTTAATTACGGGGTAAAAATTCAAGTCGCTGTTGAAAAGGCGCAAGAAGGCGTTGATTACCAACTGCGCACCATGAATGACGCCGAATTGTCGGACAGTGTGCGCGGTAACGGCGGTACCATATTGCTGGAAACGACGGCAGTAGTCACTGAAGACATCGATATTCGCATTCGCGCCACGAAAACTTTTGAGAAGTCGGAAAAGAAAGCGACTCAAACTGATTTTCTTACGACGATATTGCCGCTCAAAGTAAGAGCCAATCCGGCTGTCGGCATTTTGGTGACTAAGCCCATCATCGATTATTCCGGCACGGCAAGCATTAAAATTCAAAGCTCGCAGGCCAGTACCCGCTATCAGGTGTTAACCCGCAGCATTGCCGATCATGAATTTATTCGTGGCGCAGTAGCCGGGCCTGTACTCAGTATTGCCGTACCCAAGCAGCCAAATGTGGTATTGCCGATACCTTTGATGACCGGTTTTGCAGTTGCAACGGACGCCGTTCAAGGCAAGGGCGGAGATTTAGTGTTAACTTGTCCCAATCTGACGGTAGACAATTTTATCGCACTTCAAGCCGCTAAAACTCATCTGGACAATAATGGCGCTCAGGTAACTTCAACCGTGAATGTGTCCCAAATGGCCGCTGTTTTAGTGCGCCCCGATGCCAACCCGGCATTGCAGTTTAAAGCAAGTGTCGCCGATTCCTTGTTGCAGGCTCCGATTCAAGTCAGTGGAGGGCAGGCAGGCGTATTTTATGAGTTCACGACCCTCGGAGATGGTAAAGTTCAAGGATTGCCGGTTTACTTCCATCAATTAGACCGTGCCGATAACACGCAAAATAAAGGCTTAGGACAGCTGCAAATCGGTGTCGATATGGTTATCTCGCCTGCGTTGTTGCCGGAAAGAGTAAAAGCTAACCCGAATTTGGCCGGTTTACCGCCCGAGCCGCCTGAACTTAGCACCAATGTCGGCATAAAAAGCGATGCGGAATTATCCATTCGCGCCATCAAGGCCCAAACCCGCGTTGAGGTTGTTTTTAAACGTTCAGTGAGCAAGTTACTGGCTTAATTAACTCGCTTATGGACACACAGCGTCATGTCATCAAACGGCAGATCGTAGAAATAACACTGGCAAAACAAGAAAATGCATGGCAAATACAACAAACGTTGAGCCGCATTTTTCAGCAACAGTTGCCGCTGCTCGATCGTTGCCTGTCCGAGGCCAGCAGCTCCGATTGCCTGCACCGGATCGAGCGTCTGGAGCTGAATTTGGGGGAGCTTGATGGCAATCGTTTGGAAGCCGAATTATCGGAAAAAATTGAAGCGGCCTTGCGACTAGCTCTCAGTGAGCAGATAGCTCCGTCAGAACCTGTGCCGGTAGTCGCTAAGCAACAAATCGATCCAGTGTCGGCGCACTTGGAGTTGCTTGATCTTTTTATCCGGGAAGGTTATCTGCCGTGGTGGGCCGAAATCAGTCAACGCCAATTACCCGAAAAAAGTTTCGCAGTTCTTATAGAGACTGCCCCCCATGCTTTAAAACGCTTATTGCCCAAACTTATTCAGGAGCAGCGTAGCCGGCAACGTTTAGTCGGCTATTTTGACGATAACAACTTAGTCGTCATGATGGCTTTACTCTGTTCCGTTCCCCAAACGTTGGTTGCTTCGCTGCTGCAAACCTTGCTGGTCGTGCAGGCACAATTCCAGCAATCGAGCCGGGTTTCTAGGCTGTATTTAAGAGCCTCGCTCTGGCAAAGTCTTCTGCAAGTGGCTATAGCAGGCGATCCGCTTATTTCCCAGCAAGCCGAATTTTTAACAGCCGTCATTGCGCGTTGGGCCAGATTACAAGGCTTGTCTCACCAGATATTAGTCAACTGTGTGCAGCAACTGGCATCAAGCCAAAATGTGACGAATAACGAATGGCGTCCAGCTGCTCTATCGGCATCGATAGAGCAGGTAGCGTCTCTTATTGCCGAAGAGGCGACCGGCAACAGTTCTTTAATGTTGCATCCCGCGCCGAGCGACCCATTAATTGCCGCTCCTAAGACTCAGGTTAAAGAACCACTAGGTTACCGGCATCGGTTAAAAAAAATCGGCGGCGATGCTAACTATGCGCAACAGAATACCAATGAGCCGACATTGGCAAGCAGTGCAACACAACAAGTTACAGAAAAAAGCGGCTTTTCAGAAGAGTGGGTAAAGAATGATACGGCCTATGATAACGTGGATTACCAACGTGGGTTGACCTCGATTGGCAACAGGTATCCTCTGCTTAAAAAAATGGGCGGCGACTATGCAATACAGGCGCAAAAGACTGTTCGCTCGTCATTAACAACAAAGCCATTCGCACATGAATTCGCTCAGTCGCCGGTAGCCAAAACGCCGTCAGCAAAAAACGGCAGCGTTCCTGAAGGCGAGGTAAACGCCGATACGACAGAGGATAGCGTAGTGTATCGGCACCGGTTGGCATCTACTGCAATCAGCAACAGATACTCATTGCTAAAAAAGATCGGCGGCGCGCGACAAGGACAAAAAACCGCAAACGAGACGGCTGCCGAGAATATTGCAATAAAACAATCGGAACACAAAGCAGCTCGCCTCGAAGAACAGGCGGACATTGAGACAATAGGCAGTAGGCAGGCCTTTAGCGATACCGATGCGCTTTATATTAATAATGCAGGGCTTTGTCTCTTATGGCCGTATCTTGCGTCTTTTTTCGAACGCTTGGAGCTGGTGCGGAATGGCCGGTTTCATGATCAAGCGGCAAAGCAATACGCGGTCAGGCTTTTGCATTACTTGGCCGCCGAGGACTTGGAACCGCCTGAATATTTGCTCCCGTTCAATAAGCTGTTGTGTGCGATGGAAATCGATGAAGTATTCGACTCTGATAGTCCCTTAACAACTGCACACATCGAAGCCTGCGACGAATTGCTGGCGGCGGTGATCGACAACGCCCCGATACTCAACACTATGTCGGTTAACGGTTTTCGCGGCAGCTTTTTATTGCGCGAAGGCAGTCTCAGCGCCAGCGAAGGCAGCTGGTTGCTGCGCGTTGAACGAAAAACCTATGATGTAGTATTAGAGCGTTTTCCCTGGTCATGGCAATGGTTCAAATTGCCCTGGATGGAACATCCTTTTCGCGTGGAATGGTAATGCAGCTAACAATCAATGCCGATGATTTAAACAGCGAGATGGCCTGGTTAAACCAGGTGATTGATACCCGCTTTAAACTGTTTTTTGTCCAGGAATGCGTCTATCAAAGCGTGCAGGAAATTCAGCCGCCGACGTTAAAAAATTCCAGCTACGCCCAATGCATTGAGCGTAATAAATTCGGCTTTGCCGAACGCATCACCTTGGCGCTGGCGTTGGCTCCCGTGCTTAATCCTGAACTGCTGGATGTGTTTTTTCTCAAAAACCAACTGTTCGATCGCCGCTTCAGTGAATTTGGCGGGCACAACGGAAGCGGCAGCGGCTTTATACCGACCGTGCAAACCCTGCTATTTGTTCTTGCCGACAACAGCCTTGCGCAGCGCTTGGCACTACACGATCTGTTTGAGCGGGATCATGCTTTTATTCGGCAACACATGCTGCACCTTCAGAGACTGGATAACGAACCGCTATTACACAGCCCGCTAAGGCTTAGCGAGGAGTATCAGGCTTTGCTGACGACTGGGCAACACTATAGACCCAGCTTCGGCAGCCAATTTCCGGCTCAGCTTATTGAAACCGGACTCGGCTTTGATGATTTGGTGCTGCATCCCGGTACGCACAAACAGGTCCAGGAAATTCAGACCTGGATAGCGCACGGCCCAACCCTGATGCAGGATTGGGGCATGAAGCACAAACTGCGTCCCGGTTATCGCAGCCTGTTTTACGGCCCACCCGGAACCGGTAAAACCATGACCGCCTGCATATTAGGCAAAGTGACCGGGCGCGATGTGTACAAGGTGGATTTATCATTGGTGGTATCCAAATACATCGGCGAAACCGAAAAAAATCTCGGCAAAGTCTTTGACGAGGCCGAACACCGCGACTGGATTTTATTTTTTGATGAGGCCGACGCCTTGTTCGGCAAACGCAGCGAAATACAAGACGCGCATGATCGTTATGCGAACCAGGAAACCGCATTTTTGCTGCAACGCCTGGAATGTTTTGACGGCATAGCCATACTGGCATCCAATTTAAAAGATAATCTCGACGAAGCGTTCGCCAGACGTTTTGAATCGATGATTTATTTTCCGTTGCCGCGCCCTGAAGAACGGCTGCGTTTATGGCGGCAGGGTTTTTCCAGCAAGGCCAAATTGGCGGATGATATTGATCTGAATAAAATCGCCAAAGACCATGAATTTGCCGGCGGCGCTATTTTAAATGCGGTTCGTTACGCGTCCCTGCAAGCGCTGGCCCGTAACAGCGATACCATTGTTTTGGAGGAATTGTTGCTGGGTATTCGTAAGGAATATGCCAAAACCGGCAAAAGTGGTTAATAAAGTTTGATGCGTGGCGTAATTATCCTGCCCGGCCGGCGACAGAGTTTTATTGCTTCATATAGACTTCGGTCAACTGTAATTTTTCTATGCTCAAATGAGCATCTATCCATTCTTGATTCAAAATCATATTATCAAAATCGGTCCAAATACGGGTATCCTTAGCGCAACTATACTTACGGCATATCGAGGGGCGGCTCCCATAAACCGAACAATGCTGTTCATTGTTGATATGACAACAGTAGCCATTTGATTGGTGGCGAATATGGTAGGGTTTGCCAAGTTCCCATTTAAGCAGCCCCGATTCAATTTCTTCAACGCTTAATGCAAAAGACAATTTGCAGCACATCCCTTTGCATATAGGCATTCGCTCATTGCAATTAACGGGAACAAAAGCACTCGCATCATTCTCTCCGTCAACTCTTACGGCAACCCCTAAGGAAGCAAATTCCTTTTTTTCAATTATTTCTTCTTTGACCGAGGCGACAACTGCCTGCAACTCCTCAGGTAAAACAATGCCTTTTTGTGTCAGGTAATCAATCAGTCCGTATAAAAAAGCGTCGCTTTGATTTTGACGAGTAATTTGTTCGGTCAGTACGGTGTGAGTAAAAAGACTGGCCTTCTCGGTTTGTCGTTCTAATTCTATAAATTCTTTTGATGTGGTCGTTGTGTCCATTGGCTTTATTTGAGCTGTTCTTTGAGGCGTTCTATTTCGGTATCCCTGTCGGCATGGCTTTCGTGAAATTGAACCGGAATACCTGCTATTTTGCCGATATAATAAGCGGCAGCGTCCTTTACGCGGTATTTCAGGCTATTGCCGATGGTGGCTTCTTCACTGCCTTCATACAGTAATAAGTCATTATTATTTAATAATCCAATCAAATGCGGTACCACTTTCGTTTCCGTTTCCATAAGGTGAGTTCCCAATGTTCCATAATCAGCAATGTCCGCCTTATCTGCATAATACATGAATCCCCATTGGTTCCCTGATAAGAAATGTCCTTCCTGTTGTCCGGAAATCGCTAATGCCTGCGCATAAATATAAGCCAATGTATCCCCCCAATCAGTGGGGGGATAATCAGCACTTTTAGCGTACAAAACTTCAGAGGCTAACAAACGAATATAAACCTCATATTCAGGATGAAGGACTATCTGCCGCAAAGCCTCTTCATTTTTTCCGTCTTGCCAAACGGCATCAGCCAAACTACGTTCGCCATATTGAAACAGGCCGCTATAACCGGCTTTTTTTAATTGATTTGCAAGACTATCTTTTGTTGAATTTTTATTATCCATGTTCGATTCGTTTATTGTTGAACAACCTGATATTACACAGGGTATAAAAAAGATGACAAAAGCGATTATGGAAACGGCATCCCTCATTGTTTAAGGTCTTTCATCTCTTAAATTTGCCATGTCTGCCGGCATGACGTCTAAAGTGTTTCCTGTGAAAACACCATCCACCACTTTTATTTGCCCATTGGTACTTGGAGGGGTAGCGTTCCGTATTATTTGAACCCTTGTCCCTGCCGGAATTTGAAGAGGCGGTCCGATAAAGCCCGCAGGGTATTGCGCCGTAATAGGTGCGGTAGTTATTTTTACATTCACTATGGGTAAATCAATGGTATCTGCCCCGGTGGAATCTTTGCCTGCATTCCATAGTGAGGCAGCTTTCATAAAACTTGATGAAGGTACGCCTTGCGAAACAACTTGGAGGGGGATAAGGTCTTGCTTGCCAGCTGAATCGGTTTTCCAACCCCATTTTACAGAACCAAAATAAGTCCCTATTTGCGTCCCTTTCAGACCGAGTGCTGTTACTTCAAATATATTTGCGGAATCTTTATCAACGTTCGGCTGCACTGGTTTGTCATACATTTTTGCGTCCTTGTGCTTCAATGCCCCAGCGGACGTATAATGAAAACCCAATTGATAAGTGGCATTGACACCTAAATTAATTGGGTTTGCAGTGGCGTTATTGTCCATCGGCGTGTCTTTTAAAGTACTACCCGCAGCTAAGCTGGTAGAGCCATAGATGGGATTATTTCTTGGTGCTATTCTATCAATATGCGTTCCTTCATCAGTTTCCTTTGTTAATGGGTTGATTACTTGTGCGTTCGCCGAATCAATTCCATGGCTTGCTCTGGTTGCATCGCCTATATACCAGGCAGTATTATTTTTGATCGCACGGGCAGTTTGAGTTAGACCGATCAATTCTGCATCTATATTATCACCTGGAGTGAACTTTAATGCGATTTCAGCTCCCCTCGCCCCCCCTGCGACTCCGGGTACAATCTTTTCATATTTCTCGGTATCCCAGTCACCTCCCCAGGTTTTTAAGAGTTGAATAACGGGTTTTGTAGTTGAACTTATCGAAAGATTGGAGCGCATTTGCAAAGCAGGGGAGCGATAGCCTCCATTTTCAGCATGCGCAGCATTCGAACCCACGGTGTCAGGTTTGGCATCGTGCATCTTTCCTAACATTTGCACGGCCTTCTCTCCCATAACATCCGCCTCATGCTCCAAGCTCCTGTCGTCGTTGACAGGAACTTCACCCTTCATCTGCATTGTCGGTTGAACCCGGCCTTGAGCTTGCTGCACGACATGCCAAGTCTCATGGGGCAGATGGCGTTCCTGCCCAGGCCCGACGTGGATATCGGTTCCTTGGGTATAGGCCAATGCCTGCAACTGGGCAGGTTTTGACGAGTTGTAATGAACCCGCACATCGTTCATCGACAAGCCGGACAGATTTTCGATGCCGACCTTAAGCTTGTCGGGCAGGCCGGTGGGGTTTGATTGTTCTTTTTGGTGGTCGAGAAAATCGATACCGTAGGCAGGCGGGGCTGCGGAAGCGCCGTTACGGTCGGAATCGCTAGTCTGGCGGGAAGCCGTGTCGTTGGAACGGCCAGCTTGGGTTTGGACGATTTTTTTTTGCATTGGAATATCTCCAGATGGTGTTTTTTTCTCGCGTTTCAGCGATCCGTTTCGAGGAACGCACGTTCAACCGGCCAAAGCGATATATCCATCGTTTCCGTATCGAGAGATCGCCCGTACCCGGCAAGATCAAAGCAGTCATACACCTATAAAAGCAATTTGAGTCTCCCGGCTATCATCAGTTGCCTTGATGATGCTGGAAGATTTGTTGGCTTGTTTCGGTGTAATGTCCATTATTCCACTCTCTATTCCACAACCGGCATCGCCTGTCCATGGGCGAGAGTACCTCGTATAAACCCCATGAAGCTGGGTATCCTCTCTTTCGCTGTTGCCGTGATCTTTCTACGCACGGATGATTCAGCCTGAGTGTCCCGGATAGGAGAATAGCGAAATTGAGGTGTTGACGCAAGAGTGATTTGCGCCGTTAGATTATTGGGCCTTCCATCATTTTTACGGATGGAGTTTACCTTTCAATTCCCGGCGAATCTTGAATTTGGGCCCGTTCTTATCGTTAGAGAAAAAAATGAAATAAAGGCGCGTCATCTTGCACAAGTTTCTGGAAGGATATTCCAGTGAATGCCTCCCATACCGCAAACAGGCGGGCTTCGTCTTCGCTCATCGAAAAAATATCAGGGGGGGCATTTTTGGAAACAGAAGATATCTCCTGATCCACCGGTTTACCTTCGTTGCACCAGATTTTTCCGGGTTCGGCAGCCCAACGGCGAACGCGCTTTCCGTCGCTGAACAGGGAAAAGCAATAGGTTCCCGAAACGCCGTCAACAATATAGTTCATGATATCGCTTTCGATAGAAAGCGGCATCAGTAGTTCGTCCAGCCGTCCCTCAGCGCCGGGCTCATAGGAGCAGTCGTAAGGAAGAAAGTGATGAAGCAACAGGGTGTTGTCATTCACCTGGCCCAAGGCGGTCGCTTGGTTTTCGCGGCTGATGGCGTCGGCAAAGGTAAAGCCTTCCGCAGATTGGCTGTATTTAACTTCCAGCTGTTTCAATAGCTCAGGGTAGGCGGTTTTATAGTTCTTTTTAAATATAATCCCGGCAAATTTCCAGCTCATTGCGATTATCCTTATACTCAATTGAGATTTGATTTTATCATTTAATGATTTCCGATTCCCTGGCCGTTATAAATTTGATCTTTGACGCAGGGTCGGCGAATTTTTTTGCCAGCGCTTCATCGCCGCTGAGCATCACGCTTTTGAATTTGCCGTCCTGCAATAAGGGGTAAATAATGTCTTGGCCTTTCGAGTAAGTGGCACCGCCGCTCTTGCATTCCAATACAATAATTTCGTTGCCTTTTTCCAGGATGATGTCGGCTTTGGCGAGAGTTGTGCCGTTGCTGATGCCGACTTCGCGGTAAACTTTATAGCCAAGCTCCCGGTATGCTTCGGCGTTTACCCGGGTCCACATTTCCCCGATGATGTTGTTTTTAATCGAAGTCGCTATATTGGAATCATCAATCACTTTTCTGAATACTTTCCACTTGTCTTTGCTGAGCGCGCCTCCCGATACCATATTTTTTGCCAAGGATTCTCCCTTGCCCAACTGGAATACGGTTTGGTAAGCATCCGAACCGCTCTTGCCTAGTGCTTCCGTGACTTTAATAGATCCGCCTTCCACGGCGACCGTTTCTCCCCATATCAGTTTCACCATCGCATCGTAACCGGTTGCGGGATCTTTCATCGCCTTGGCTACGTCGGCGGCAAAGGAATCGGCGGCTTGAATGATTTTAACGGCTTCGTCGTAAGAAGTAGAAGGCGCTTTGACGGTTGATAAAATTTCCCGCAATCGGCCCAGGTCGCCTGGCGCTTTACCGCCGCCTGCCTGGGTGACCAGGGCTTTGATTTCGTCAAATTTAAGCGTCGGCATTTTATCGGCTACTTCGTAAAGGCTATTGACAAAACTTTCCGACCAGCGGGCATTCATCAGCGTGTTCAGTTCGGTTAAGCTGAAGCGGCCCAGCAATATATCGGCTTTTTCCAGGCCGCTGTATTTGAATTTCTTTAGCCCTGTGGTGGAGGCGTTGGCAAATCGTTCCGCTTCATCCAATAGATGGCGGGCCGCTCTGAATTCGATGTCGCTACCTTCCGCGAGGCCTTTAATGAGTTTATCGAAATGGGTAAGGGAAACATTTCTTTCAAACTGAAGCACCCGCAGCAGGTCGGTAATGATTTCCGATCCCCCTTTGACAGCGGCCGCTTTGGTCATGATTTTATTGAGTTCCGATACCGGCAAACCAAGATTCAGGATGGCGCGCAAGGCTTCGTCAGAAGCTGTAAAGCCGACCGGTTTTTTAAGCACCGGTAGTTTTATGTCTTTGAGGGCGTCGGCAAAATTGGTCTCCAAGCTGCCAAGAGCCGACTTAAAACCGTCTTCCGAACCGCGATTGGCATAGAGGAATTCACGGATGCGTAGAGCATCGTCTTTCGACTTGCCCGACATAATCAGGGCAACCTGATTAACTTGTTCGGCGGTGACAAAGGTCGGCAGGCAAGGCGACGCGCATTTTTTAAGTACCGCTACAGCCTCAGGGCTTGCCGCAAGCGCTTGACGAAGCTTTTGTCCGGTCGGGGCGAGTAGCGATTGGATAGTTCCTTCATCGGTCATCGGCCCGATGCGGATCAGGTCATCGAGAACATCCGCAGCCGGTTGCTTTCCGGCGTTTGCTTTAAGGATCAGTTCGACGTATTTGTCTTTTCCGGCCAGCTGGGATGCGCCTTCCCATAAAGCGCGCCGGGATGCGGGGTTGTCGAGCAGACTCACCACTTTCGAGAAGTCGCTTTGGGTTTCGATCACGCTGCCCAATACCCTGATTTCGCGCAGCATTCTTTGCTGCGCCGAAGACAGCCGGGTTGATTGAGCCAGCACGTCGGAATTAAGCAATACCTCCAGCGCCTTTTTCAGTTCGGGCGAAAGGCCGCCGGTGTGGAATGCGTGGAGCAGGCGGGGCTCTACGGTACGCATGATATAAGTGTTCTTCACCACATTGGATAACGTGGCGAACGACTCGCCAAACATATCCACCAGTTTGGTATCGGTGGCTAATTTGGTGATTTGATTTTCGGCTTCCAGGAAGTTGACGAAACTTTGCGATTTTCCCGCTCCGATGGCTTTGTTCCATGCTTCGAATTGGCCGAGCACAAACGCAGGATCCTGCGTGTCGAGCAGCACTCGTTGAGTGCGCGGGTCCGACAGTAATTCGGTCATCAAGCGCTTGTTAGCACCTAAACCGCCTTCTTTTATCAAGCGCATCAGCTCCGGCAACTCATCGAGTGAGTTTCTTCCCACGCCCGCATAAAATTTGAGGCTGCTTTCGAACATCTCTTTTTCGACCAGCTTGCCTAGGGCCGTAACGGCCTTGACGATTTTTTTGTCCTTAAGCGCTTCGCCCATGACCACGACGGCCATCGGATTGGATTTGAGCGGTTCAAGCAGTTTGATATTTTCGGCAAATTCAGTGGAACTTATTTTTGATAGCGCTTGGTCTATTTCTTCTATCTCCTTGAGTATTGCTTTGCCTTTGCTGGTCGAGCTGCCGCCGGCTTTCAACAGCTCCAGCTCCTTGGCGGCTTTTGCCTCGCTGAGGCCCTTGGTGACGCCTTCAGCCAAATCGATGCCTTTGGCGATGGATTTGAGCAATTTGGCAGCCTGGACGACATCCAGGCCTATGCTGACCAGGCTGACCCAAAACCAGAAATAAGACGGATCGTCCGTACCCAAAGCCAAAACCGGGTCCAGGGCGGTATTGGCCGTTGTTTTTTTGAAAGTAATGTCGCTGTAGGTGCGCGCGGCATCGTAGGCGCCAACGCCTATGCTGGCGGCGAGTGCGAGCCAGCCGGCGGGGCCGGACGCAAGAGCGAGCAAGCCAAGGCTAATGCCGAGCACGGCAAGGCCGACGCTTTCCCAGAAAGCTTTGTTTGCCACGGCCTCTTGCTTGGCTTTGATCAGGGTGGCGGGGACGCCCTCTATGACACCTAATGCATATTGGGCCTTGAGAATGACCACAGGAAGCTCCCAGATCTTTTCGCGATGTTCCGCCAACGCTTTACGGGTGTCTTCAATGTTTTGTTTGATGCCTTTTTCGTCGTCTGTTCCGTTGATAACGCCGAGCAGTAATTTTTGTACCGCATCGTCGGCCATTGCGGCATCTTTACCGGCGTTCCTGCGCAGTTCAAGCTTGGGGTGCGCAAGGATCGGGAATTTCTTAACCGAGTCCTGAAGGGTGGTGACTACAGTCTTCTCTTTTTCCTGCCACGGCGCGAAATAGGGGGTAGGCTTTTGTTCCTGAGCCTTATACATGGCCGCAGCATTTTCATCATTGTAGTAGCGGGTGGGGTCGGAGGTATCGACATCGATATCGCCATGTGAAGATTGATTTTTTGAGCTGTAATCAGCGCCGCTACTGTAATAACTCTTATCTTTCCCCGCCGTATCTTCCAGGCTTACGGCTTCCCACCATAACTTTTTCGAGTCGTTATATTTATTTGATAAATCGCCGAGCACGGCTTTGATGGCGGCCACTTCTTCCGCTTTGGCATAATGCTGGGCTTCAATATTGGCCTGCATCTCGTTGTCTGACAACATGCGGAATGCAATAAGCACGGCGAATTTTTCGAAATTGCCGATAAAGTCAGTCTGTAACTTTTCATAATCGTCCAGCGTTATACCCAAGCGGTTTAATTCCTCCTGCCGCTGTTCTTTCAACGCTTCCAGGCGGGCTTCATCTTTTCTGACTTCATCCCAGTTTATATCTCGTCCGTGCATGTCCGGGTCGCCTTTTCTTTCCGAGGCGATCACAGACTCCAGGCTTTTAATTTTCTGGTTGAGCGAGTATAGGTTTCCTGTTTTAAGCAGGTCGAGGGTTTGCTTTTCGAGCTTTTCCTGTACAGGCTCGCCCGATTTGCCGCTTGCGGTTTCGTCTATCTTGCCCATCACGCTTTGATAGGAAGACTTTCTAATGGTGACTTGCATATATCCTACGTCGACATCGGCTTGTGTCGGTTCTTTGTATATTGTCCAGTGCCAACCGGAGCGCGCCAATACGTCTATCTGGTCTTCGGTGACCGGGAACGCTACTTTGAGGGTACGTTTTAATAAGTCCGCTTTGAGGGCGTCTTTAGCTATCAGTAAATCCGAAGCCGACAGGGGGACATGGAATGCAAATGCGGTACCCGCCGAAACCGAAGGCGATTTAAACGCAGGCGCGCCAATACGTTTATCCAGCAGGCGCAAGGTCATTTGCCCGACAATGCCGTCCACATCCTTTCCTTCAAAGCCGGAATCTTTCTGGAACTCTATGACCGCCTGTTTGGTGCCTTTACCAAATACCCCGCTGGGCTCTTTTGCCTGTGTTTTCTTGTCTTGTTTCAGGTCGGCGCCAATGTCGTAGTTCATCGCCAACAATGCCGCCTGCAACTGTCTTACATAATCGCCGCGGTCATCAAATTGAATATAAAAGCGCTTGTTCCGGTTGACCATTTCCAATTGGCGAACACCGGCGAAATATTCCGATATGAGCGGGGGCGGCGAACTTTCAAATTCATTAAAATACTGATAAAGGCGTTCCAAAAGTTTAGTGTTAAAGCCATTATGGGCCGCGGGGTCGCTGTGATAATGAATGGCTGTGTCGAGTAACTTGTATAAAACGCTATCGGCGGTGATGACCGGTTCCAATATACCGGCTTCTTTCGCTGTCCATTTGCCAGGAAAAGCTTCTTCCAGCTTTATTTGCAGTTCGTAGACGTGATTGGCGTAAGCAATCGGCGTACTGCCGGGATATACGTCTATTTCCTTGAACAGATTGTAAAATTTATACTGCTCATACCAGGATTTGAGGTTGTCCGATTTGGCTTTGTCGTAATCGATTACAGAATTCTTTTTGAGCTCGTCAACAGGCGCCCGCTGGATAACTTTTTTCTGCACCCCTTGATTCTGCTGAACGACGTGGGTGAGTTCATGCGCCAACAGGTGTTTGCCTTCGGACGAAGCGGGATTGTATTTGCCGCTGTTAAAATAAATATCGCTGCCATGAGTGAATGCCTGTGCATTGAGATTTTTGCTCATTTGCACGGCGTTACTGTCGTTATGGATTTTTACCGCGCTAAAATCGGCTCCGATGGATTGTTCCATAAAAGCACGTATGTTTTTGGGGAGATAACTTCCGGCCCCTTTAGATTGACTGAGACTGCTTTCAATGCCTTCGGGGGCTTGCGGTGCATCGCCGCCGAAGGATTTCATGCTGATTTCGCTTAATTCCTCCTCTTTTTCTTCTTTAAGTTGCAACTCTTCGTCATTAGCATTCGGCAACCGCAACAGGCTTGCTTTGGGAGCCGGTGTAATTGTTGATATGGGTTCTGAAGGTGATAAAGGGTTTTGAGTCAGGGTGTTTTGCCTGATTCCTTCGGATATTTTTGCAGGATCGGAAGGCAATTCTTTGCGTTGAATGGCTTCTTTGTCTTCGGCTTCGCAAGCGGCGCATTTTGTTTGGATAATGGCGGGGACAGAAGACTGTACGTCGCTTTCGTGAAGCTTAACAACCTTGTCGGCTACTGAATCGGCTTCTTGCTCATAGATGTCATTCGGTTCACCTATTTTCAGCTTGAATTGAATAGCGGTGGAATGTGAATGGCTGCTGTTTTCGTGGGCTTCAAAATTGATTGGATTCGGTACCGCGTCCTTAACGTCCTTTGCCTGGATCAATTCAGGAAAGGGCTTTTTTTGTATGTTTTCCTCGGCTTCGCATCGGCTGCATTTCTTTTGTAAAAAGGATTCCGTCATTTTTGTAACAGGGGCCGGCCGTGTGTCCGCCCCATCCATCATCTGTATTGCTTTGTCTCCTGTCGCATCACGTTTTTTTAAACGCTGAATGTTTTGCTGTTGATTTGTTTGAGGACTGGGAACAGCTGTTTGCTGATTTGTACCCATGTAGCTTTCAATACGCTGACGCTGCGCCGTCATACGCGGGCTGTCAGAGATACCGGCCAAAAAAGAGCGTTGCGCCGTTGCTTCCTTGCTGTTGTTTTCGACTTGCGCTAATTGTTTCTGCCAGCTGTCTTGAGTGGCTTCGGTTGTTGAGTGGCTTGAATCGGGGTTGGCTTGTTTTGGTGCGGCTTTCATCGTTCACCCTTGCAGTCTGAGTTCAACTTGTCATATTTCGGTGGGGAGATTCTTAACCGGAAAGCCGAGTACCGGAAAACTGCCCCACAGCTGGGATGAAAGATGGATCGAGAGGCTTTTCTCATCCCGGTTAAATAAAACGCTGGACATGTTCACTTCGTATGGCGCCGTTTTCAGTGATCCGCCTCAAGGAGAAGCGCCTGAACAGTCTTCGAGCGTTGGGTGCGCGCATCGATCAGCCCATGAAGGCGCACGACGGCGAAGGGCCACTTCTCCCCGGCTTTGCGCGTTTGAGGCTGGTCAAGCTCAATCGATGAGCCCCAATATCCGTCGAGCCAGACGGCGCAGGAAATCGACGCTTTCGGGCAACGCTCGTTCAGCAGGGACCAAAGGGATATTCCCATCGCCGCCGTATCGAGAGAGAGCCCGATTGCGTCCTCCGCCAGCCGTTCTTCGGAAACCCCAATGAAGGCATTTCCGAGTTCAAGGCGAAATTCATCCTCGAAGCTAATCACCACGGGGAGCCGAAAGAGCCTCTGCTGCCCGGAAGCGGAGCGTGCATTGCTGTTTAACCACTCCAGCAGGGGCTCCGATGGTTGGATCGACGGACCTTCGATCATTTTCACGGGTTCGGTTGCTCGCTTCCAGCCTAGCATTGCGGCTTACCTTTTATTGCCATCATTATTTCAATTGCCGGCAGCCGCGCCGGCAGGATCCAGGTGATCGTACTCTTTGCCGGCCGCGGAAGCACGCGGGTGCGTCCAGAGATGACCTACGTTGCCGACGAAATGGGCGGTGTCCACCGGGGACAAAGTTTCCGCGATAACCTGCTGGCCTGCCGGGGTGAGCTGAAGACCGGCGCTGATCAGCGGCTCCACGTCCTGCCCGTCCGCGACCATTGACCTGTTCTGGTTAATATCCATGTGCCAAGACGTATATGCAAAATGATCTTCCCATAGCGTCGCTTTCGCCTGCGTGGGCCAGGGATCTGCCACGGCTATCTCGCTGTCTGAATCGCCGATCCAGGTACGGAGATCGCCGATCAGGACGAACGCATGATCAAGCCCATCTATGGAACATTTGGCGATTTTTTCGCCTACGGCATTGACCCGCAGATAGCTATACGCAACGTCGGCGTGTTCGCCGCAATTGCCTCCGTGGGCGAGACGGGCTTTCGCCTTGACGTAGTCGGCGGGATTGTTTCTGGCCAAGGTTCTGGCCGCATCGCTGGTGAAGTCCCAGTAGGGCGGGGCGGGATAAACATGGCCGTACCTTGCCGGCGGCTGTTCGTTGCGCATGACTTTCAGGCGAAAGTAGGGATTAATGTTTCCGGCCGTCAGTGCGGTCGTCTGATTGCCGGCACGCGGAATGGTTGCCTTGGTGTAGTTGATTGCGTCCCGCGCTTTGTTGAGCCGACGCGCCGCCAGAGCGGTGACGTTCTTGTTTACGCGTTGCACGATGGATGACGATGATGCCAGCGCATGTACCGTCTCATGCGAGAGCCCTGCCTTGGCATCGGCGAAGCCTTCCGAATGTCCGGCGTTGGCCGCTTTGATCCCCATGGCGTCGGCCTCCTGCTCCAGCCCCTTATCGTCGTTGACCGGGACGCCATTCTTCATCTGCATCGTCGGCAGCACACGTCCCTGCGCTTGCTGCACGACATGCCAGGCCTCATGCGGCAAATGCCGTTCCTGCCCCGGTGCGATATGAATGTCTGTTCCCTGGGCATAAGCCAAGGCATTGAGTTGTGCGGGCTGGGCTGAGTTGTAATGGACCTTGACGTTGTCCATGGACATGCCGGACAAGGACTCGATGCCGGACTTAAGGTGGTCCGGCAGGCCGGTGTTGTTGGCGTTCTGTTCCACTCGCTGCGCTGTCGTTTGTTGTCGATCGGGATCAATATAGCTTTCAATGCGTTGGCGTTGCGCCAGCATGCGGGGACTGTTGTTGATGCCGGCAATAAAAGCTCGCTGAGCTACCGCTTCTGTACTGTTATTGGCCATCTGGGCCAATTGGTTCTGCCATCTACTTTGAGTGGCTTCGGTGGTTGAGCGGCGATTGGAATCATTGTTGATTTGTTTTTGTGTAACTTTCATCATTCCCCCATTTATTCTGAGTTTAGCCGATTGTGTCCTTATGGGACACACAGGGAGCAATAATCCTGTTAAGGAAATTATTTTTCCATGAATAGTACGATTGGCCAATAACATAACACAGTATGTTAGTTTCCGGCATACAAAACTTTGCAAATTTCAGAGGCTTTTCCGGTGCTTAAACCGGGAACAATCATTGCCAACCAAAATGCTGATGGCAGCGATTTGGTTGGCAATGTTATTGTGGGGATTTCGTCGCTATCAACGATCAGCCTTTCGCAACCGCCCGGTTTTTATTCCTGATCCACTCGCTCCACGATCCGGCATAAAGCTTGGAACCGGTTAATCCGGCGTGTTCCATCGCCAGTAAGTTATGGCAGGCGGTGACGCCGGAGCCGCAATAATGAACGACTTGTTCGGGGGCGCTAGCGCCGATAAGCCGTTTAAATTGCTCGCGTAATCTTTCTGCCGATAAAAACAGGCCGTTACTGTCGAGATTCAATTGAAAGGCTCGGTTTAACGCGCCGGGAATATGGCCTGCAACCGGGTCGATGGGTTCTTGTTCGCCGCGGTAGCGTTCGGGCGTTCTGGCGTCGATCAGGCAAATGGATTTTTTTGCCATGCTGTTTTGCACTTGTAGCGCATTAAGCCATGCGCCATCGTTCATGTACGGCCTGAATGTGGCGGGTTTAACGGCGGGCAAGGTTGTGGTGACAGCCAGCCCCTGTTTTTGCCAGTGCTTGATGCCGCCGTCCAATACCGCAACCTTGTCATGGCCCATGCAACGCAACAGCCACCATAAACGGCCTGCAAAAGCGCCGCCCGCGTCGTCATAAGCCACAACCTGACTGTTGTTGCTTATGCCCCAGTCGCCCAGTTTTTTTGCCAATAAGGCGAAGTTCGGCAAAGGGTGGCGTCCGGTAAAATCGGTGATAGCTGAAGACAAGTCCTTGTCCAGATGGGCGTAGCGGGCGTTCGGGATATGTCCGTGCCGGTAGGCTTTGGCGCCCGCTTCGGTATCCGCTAATGAAAACCGGCAATCGACGATAATCCAGTTGGCGTTGTTAAGTTGCTGGTGGAGTGTGGCTGCGGAAATGAGGGTGGTGTAGGTCATAGTTTTATACCGTTAAGATGATTTTGCCGATATGTTGGCTGCTTTCCATGAGTTGATGGGCTAAGGCGGCATCGGTGAGCGCAAAAGTTGAATGTATAACCGGTTTGATTTTACCGGATTCCAATAAAGGCCAGACCTTTTCATGCAATTGGCTTGCAATGGCCGCTTTAAAGTCATCGTCCCTGGTCCTTAAGGTGGAACCGGTGATAGTCAGCCGTTTAAGCATGACAGACAACAGGTTTATTTCGGCTTTCGGGCCGCTTTGAATCGCGATTTGCACCAGTCGGGCATCATCGCTCATGCATTTTAGATTGTGCGGGAAATAGTCGCCGCCGATCATGTCCAAGATAACGTCGACGCCTTTGCCGTTGGTAAGCCGCTTGATCTCGTCAACAAAATTCTGTTCCTTATAGTTGATCGCGGCATCTGCGCCCAGGTGCAGGCAGAACTCGCATTTAGCTTCTGAGCCTGCGGTGACTATGACCTTGGCGTTAAATGCCTTGACCAGTTGTATCGCCGTCGTGCCGATGCCGCTGGAGCCGCCATGCACCAGCAGTGTTTCATCGGGCTGCAACAGGGCGCGGTCGAAGACATTGCTCCAGACCGTGAAAAAAGTTTCCGGTAATGCGGCTGCCTGAGTAAAAGACAGATTTTCCGGGACAGGCAGGCATAACGCCGCCGAGGCTAGACAATATTCGGCATAACCGCCGCCGGCCACCAGTGCGCAGACTCGATCGCCGACATTTAGATGGCCAATGTTGCCGCCCAATACCTGAATTGTTCCTGCAACTTCGAGCCCCGGAATGTCCGATGCGCCGGGCGGGGGCGGATACAGGCCTTTGCGCTGCATTACGTCGGGTCGGTTGATACCGGCGGCGGCGACTTTAATTAATACCTGGTTGACTGACGGCACGGGTATGGCGCGCTGAACCGGTTTTAAAACACCGTTGTCGATTTCAATAGCAAACGTCATAGATACAGCATCATCAATAAATTAGGTGCGGTTATTATATGCTTCGGTTATTGGGATGTTAATTTTTATAAGGGTAAATGGATGATAGTGGTTAAATGAGATTTTAAAAGAAGTCAAACCAAGTAGGCTATGGTGATCGGAGCAATTGGCGGATGAACGAGGTAAGTTTAGCTTTGATGAAAGCAATTACGGTTTCTCTTATTTAGTCCATTTTAGCCTGCTGTACCTCTTGGTTGTGAATTTGAAATGAATGTTGCTGATTTTTTAAAAATACGTGCATCATCAATGATAGCTAACACTTTGCTTTTGAAGAATTGTGTTGTCGGCTTACATTGCGGGAACCTCGTTTTTATGGAGGTTCATTTTTTCGTAATGCAAACTGTACTGAAACCGGCTGGCAAGCAAAGTTCCATGATTGTTTCGATTCTAAAAAATATGTCAATTTACCGAATCATTTCAGACGGCTATTGAAAAGCACTCTCAATTAAATCGTTACATAGTCTATTTCCTTATAGACCTTAAAGATGGGCGAACCGGAAAAAAACAAAACGGAAGGGCAACGCTGGGAAGGCTAGAAAACTGCTCGTCTTGCCAAGTTGGATGTTGAGCGCGCACATGGAAATGGAGTTATGGCGGGCCACAAATATTCGAGAAAGCTTTTACAGTCATGACCCGTATTATTCAGGCGAATGCATTTTTTTCTATGAAGTCCATTTTTCAGGTGATTGGTTTCATCAACAATTCAGCACTGCATGTGATGTGTTAAGTGCTCGCTATACGCCATAATTGATACGTCAACGCTTTTAGCCGCGCGCCCGGAAAAGTGTTGATACATCAGTCGCACTGTTTAACAGTTATAATAACTTCTTGACCATATTGGCTGGAGTTGTATAATACGCAGCTCTTCCGGGTATGAAGCCTTTGGAAGGGCGGGCAGGATGCTTGGTAGGAAATAAA